>Ga0265295_1001553_pt1 | contig 40076 bp, 34 predicted proteins | sample Munlansysbiofilm_FD_192503 | JGI IMG/M metagenome (GOLD analysis project Ga0265295, IMG submission 192503) | Leachate microbial communities from a municipal landfill in Southern Ontario, Canada - Methane capture system biofilm | ecosystem: Engineered > Solid waste > Landfill > Unclassified ... | reverse complement strand
GATAGAGTGACAAAATATGAGCCTATCTATTTTGTCAAGAATTATTTGCAGATTTCAAAAACTACTTTTTGATCCTAAATGCTCTTACTTTTTCACCAGACCCTGAGGATTATGTGCAAAGGTCTTGGTATGAATTGGGTGGGGGTGGATGTGTTGACCTGGCGGCGTGGTGACGGATGGCTATTCCCGCAAGGCCTGGATTCCGGGGCCCCGCGTGCTAACGCACGCTTCCCCGGATTGACACTCTGGGGCTGTGTGGGGGATGTTTAAATCCGAAAACTCGTTCAATCAGTTAACTCATATGAAAATGTGTATGCCCGGAGTTCTGCTGTAGTCGATGCTCGTATCTCGCTCGACTCCAGCACTCGACACCAGCCTGACCGGCCCAAGAATTCATTTGCCGATGCAGAAATCGGCGAAAATGCGGCCCAGGAGATCGGGATCGGAGGAGACCCCGAGGATTTCGCCGAGGGCGTTGGCGGCGGCGATGAGGTCGAAGGCTGTGAATTCGTAGCCGGCCTGGCTGTCGAGGGAAACCAGGGCACTGGAGAGAGCTGTGATGGCGCGTTGCAGCGCGGCCAGGTGCCGGGCGTTGGTGACCAGGGGCCGGTCGGGATTTTCCAGGGGCAGCTCAAAGCGTTTCAGGATGGCGTTTTGGAGGGTGTTCAGGCCATCCGGGGCCAGCGCTGAAACGGGTAGCGCGAGTTCGGGAGCGGAGCCGTCGCGGCAGTCGACCGGGGCGGAGCCTGGGGTTTCGGGTTGGCCAAGGTCCCATTTGCTGGCCAGCCAGAGGGTTTTGGCCGGATGGGGTGAAAGGGAGGCGGCGGCGTTGTTTGCGGTGAATTCATCCACTGGCAGCAGAAAGAGGATCAGATCGGCGGAGCTCATCAGCCCCCGGCTGCGGTCGATGCCTTCGCGCTCGATGGGACCGGCGTTGTCGCGCAATCCGGCGGTGTCGGAGAGGATGAGGTTGTAGCCGCTCAGGGAAACGCTTTCCTCCAGGTAATCGCGGGTGGTGCCGGGATGGGGGGTCACGATGGCGCGGTTGTAGCGCAAAAAGGCGTTGAAGAGGGAGGATTTTCCAGAGTTGGGCGCTCCGGCGAGGCAGACGCGGATCCCTTCGCGGATGAAGCGGCCCCGGGCTCCTTCGCTGTGCAGTTCCCGGGCATGTTCCAGCGCGGCGGAGATCCTGTTCCTCAGGTCGGCGGTGTCGAGAGGTGGGAGGTCCTGATCGGCAAAATCGATGGCCAGTTCGCAGCGCAGGCGGGCGTCGTTCACGGCGTCCAGCACCTCCCGCAGGGGTTTGGATAAAAGTCCCCGCACCTGCATCAGGGCGGCGTTTTCGGCCTTGCTGCCGGTGGCGGAGATGAGGTCATTCACGGCCTCGGCCTGGGTGAGATCGAGTTTGCCGTTCAGCAAAGCACGGAGGGTGAATTCCCCCGGATGGGCCAGGCGCGCCTCCAGCAAAAGGTTCTCCAGTATCCTGGCGCTCAGGCGGGGGTTGCCGTGGCAGGATATCTCCACGCAGTCTTCGCCTGTGTAGCTGGCGGGGGCGCGGAAGACGGTGCAGAGGGCCTGGTCCAGCGGCCGGCCGTCCCGGCTGTGAAAGGTGCCAAAGACAACGCGGTGAGAGGGGCTGGTAAGCAGCTTCCGGCGGGGCCGGAAAAACTGGGCAACGATGCCGATGCTGCCGCTGCCGCTGATCCTCAGGACGCTGACGGCGGCGCAGCCCGGGGGGGTGATCTGGGCGCAGATGGGTTCTAGCGTTGGCGGCATCAGGCTTTGAGGTGGTTCAGGATCTGTTCTGCGAGCTGCTTTGGCGTGAAGCCGATAAGTTCGTTCAGTTGCTCGGTCTTGCCGTGGGTGACAAAGCTGTCTGGATAGCCGAAATTGGCCACCTGGCAAGGTTGGGCGGCCAGCAGCTGGGCGATCCGGGCCCCAGTGCCGCCGATCACGGCGTTGGTTTCAAAGGTGAAAAGCCAGGAGCAGCTTCCGGCCAGTTCAAGCAGCAAGTCTTCATCCAGCGGTTTGAGGCTGCGGAGGTTGATCAGCCAGGGGTCCAGGCCGGCTTCAAGCAGCAGACCGTGGGTTTTTTCCGCCACCGTTCTGGCCCCGCCGTCGGTGATGAGGGCGATTTTTTTACCGGAGTGGAGAACCTCGGCCCGCCCCGGCGCGAATTCCGTAAGCGGCGTTTCCCCGCAGGGTGCGGTCCCGCGCGGATAGCGGATGGCGATCGGGCCGTCCTGATGGTGGGCGGCGAAAGTGAGCATGGCGTCCAGTTCCTCCGCCGTGGAAGGCGAAAGGATGGTCAGATTGGGGATGGCGGAGAGCAGCGAAACGTCGAAAGCGCCGTGATGCGTGGAGCCATCTTCGCCCACCAGTCCGGCACGGTCGATGCACAAAACCACCGGCAGGCGGGGTAGGGCGACGTCGTGGATCACCTGGTCGATGGCACGCTGGAGGAAGGTGCTGTAGACGGCCACAAAAGGTTTCACACCCTTGCAGGCCATCCCGGCGGCCAGGGTAACGGCGTGTTGTTCGGCGATGCCGACGTCAAAAAAGCGCTTGGGAAACTTCTTCTCAAAGGGGGTGAGGCCGGTTCCGGCAGCCATGGCGGCGGTGATGGCCACGATTTTGGGATCCGCTTCCGCCAGGCGGACCAGGCTTTTGCCGAAGACCTCGCTCCAGCTTTCGCTGCCGCTGCAGGCCTGCTTGCCGCTGTTGGCGTCGAAGGGTCCCACGCCGTGGAAGGAAGAGGCGTCCCGCTCCGCGGGAACGTAGCCGCGGCCTTTCTGGGTAACCACGTGCAGCAGCACCGGGCCCACCATGTGGCGCTGGACGCGGCGGAGGATGCTGGAAATGAGACTGATGTCGTGGCCGTCGATGGGGCCCACATATTTGAAGCCGAGGTCCTCGAAGATGATGTTTGGCACCAGGATGTTCATCATCGATTCCTCCAGCTTTTGGGCGCCGAGGATGAAGCGGCGTCGGAGGTTGTCCGGCAGGGTGCCGCTGAGGTCCCAAATCTGCTGTTTGAGGGTGTTGTAGGGTCGGCTGGCCATCATCCTGGCCATGTGTTTCTGCAGTCCGCCCACGTTTTGGGAGATGGACATGGCGTTGTCGTTGAGGATCACCAGAAACTTGTTTTTCTGCAGATGCCCGGCGTGGTTGAGGGCTTCGAAGCTCATGCCGCCGGTGAGGGCGCCGTCGCCGATCACGGCTATGCTAAAGCCGCTTTCGCGCTGCAGGTCGCGGGCGCAGGCAAGGCCGAGGGCGGCGGAGACGGAAGTGCTGCTGTGGCCTGTGCTGAAGGCGTCGCAGGGACTTTCATCGCGGTTGGTGAAGCCGCTGATGCCCTCAAAGGAGCGCAGGGTGCCGAAGCGCTCGTTGCGCCCTGTGAGGATCTTCCAGGCATAGCTCTGGTGGCCCACATCCCAGACCACACGGTCCTTGAGGGGGTCAAAAACGGTGAGCAGGGCGAGGGTGAGTTCCACCGTGCCCAAGCTGGGGGCGATGTGTCCGCCGTTGAGGGAAACCACATCCACAATGCGTTTGCGGATCTCCTTGGCCAGGAGGGCGAGTTCCTGGGGACTGAGATTTTTTATGGCGGAGGGGTCATTAAGTTTTTCCAAGATCATGTCTCACTTCCAGTTGCGGGGTTGGGCGCCGCCGTGGCGGGACGCAGTTCCTCGCTTTTCACGAGGATGAGTTCGAGGATCACCAGCAGCAGCGCGGCGGCCAGGAGGATCTTCCAGAGGTCGTGGCCCAGGCGTGTGTGGAAGAGGGTTTTGATCCAGTCCGGCCCCAGCAGCCTGATATTGGTGAGGCCTTTGTAGTCCATGGGTTCAAACTCGCTTTCCTGCCGCGGGGCGTTCACGGCGATCACTTTGGCGGGACCGTCCGGCTGGAGCAGAGAGTGGATGCCCGGTTGTTCCAGCAGATGGGTGCGGCTGGCCAGTTGTAGGTTTTGCCCGCTGGGGAGGATCACTTCGCTGGCGTTGACAATATCGCCCAAGAGGTGGTTTTCACCGGCGGCCATGAGCGTGCCAGCGTGTTCCAGGCTGCGATAGGCGAAAACGGCAAAGGCGGCGTCCAGCAGAAAGGTGGAGCGCTGGTCGCCGGGATCGAAATTCCAGAGCACAAAGTTGTTTTTGGCGAGGGCGAAGATCTCGCCGGCTCCGCTGAGCAGCGTGGCCCCGCCGGTCCCGGAGAGTTTCCAGTATTCCGCCAGCGCGTTGTAGCGGATGTTCTTGCCCGCCAGCAGCGAGGTGGTGTAGTGCTGGGGATTTACGTAGCCGATGGTTTTGGGCTCGCTCTGCCAGGCGCCGAAGCTGACTTCGAAGATCCCGCCCAGCAGTGAGCGGTATTCCGCCGAAAGGTTTCCGTCCAGGCAAAAAAGCGCGCCACGACCGCTGGCGCTTAGTTTGGCCACTATGTCGCGCAGTTTGGGTGAGTAGGGTGCGGAACCCACGAACACCAAAGTCTGGTAGCTGTCCAGCAGGGCAAGGTTGAGTTGGCTGGAATCCAGCCTGTCGACGCTGCCGCCGCTGCCGGCATAGACGCTTAGCAGCGACCTCAGGGAGAGGGGCAGGCCTTGCGCGCCGGTGATCACGGCCACCCGGGGCGCCAGCTGGAAGGGGAAGGAAAAATAGCTGCGGTTGTCCTGCTCCAGACGGTCGTCCACCACTTCCACATAACCGCTCTGCCAGCCATCCTGCCTCAGGTCGATGGAGATGCTCTGATTCACCGTCTGCCGCGCGGGCAGCGCCACGAATTTCTCCGCCACCTTGGCTTCGCCCAGCACCACTTTCACCAGCACCTCGTCTTGGGGCTGGGTGCCGTGGTTGGTGAGCTGAAACTCGATGCTCTGGCGGCGTGATCTTTCCACCAACTGCGGCAGCACCCGGGCGTTGGAACAGCTCAGGTTGGCCGGTTCCCGGCCGGGGGCGATGTTGATCACGTTCAGCCTGGTTTCGGGTGAGGCGGGATAATCCTGTTTCTGGCCATCGGTGATGAGGTATAGTTCGCGGTTGGCCAGCTGGGTTTCGGCCAGCTTGGCTTCTGCCAGTTCCAGCATGGTCTGCAGGGGCAGGGGGGTGTAGGTGGTGGAGATCCGGTCGATCAGTTCGGAAGGCGGCCTGCCGGCATAGATCTGGGCGTGCAGGCGGTTCCATTTTTCCTCAGAAGTTACCAGGATCACTCGGTCCTCCGGATCGCAGAGGGCGGCGATCTTTTTGAGGGCGTCCCGGGCCCGGTCCAGATCGCTGCGGGAATCCTCCACATAGTCCATGCTGTAGGAAGTGTCCAGCAGGATGGCGAGGGCGGTGGGAGGATGGTTGGATGAAGGTTTGAGGCGGGATGAGCGGAGCAGCGGGCGGGTGGTGGCCAGGGTTACCAGCAGGATGATGAGCATGCGGATGATGAGGAGGAGGATGTTTTTGAGGCGGGTGCGCTTCTTCTCCTCTTCCTGACCGGCCTTGATGAAACGGAGGGAGGGAAAGACCACCCGTTTGGGCTTCTTTTTGGCCAACAGCCAGATCAGCAGAGGCAAAACGGTGGCCGCGGTGAAGAGCAGCAGGCCGGAATTGAGGAAGCTGAGCCCGCCCATGGCCTAAGGCAATCCCACTCCCAGGGAAAAGAGGTATTCGCTGTCCCTCAGCTTCAGGCCTTTGTTGTTCAGGGCAAAGTCGAAGCGGAAGACCTTGTAGTTGTAACCGGCGCCGAGGGTGTAGTTGATGTTGTCCGTTCCGCTGAAGTCGCGGCTGTAAAGGCCGATCCTGGCGGTGAGGGCCTGGGAGTCGCCCTGGTCGGAAGCGCCGCCCTGCCAATCCCAAAGGTACTGCAGGCCCAGATGGTAGGTGGTGTCCGGGGTTTTGGAAAGCCGGCCCTGAACTCCCCCGCTCACGGTGAGGTATTCCGTGCCGTATTGGGCGCCAAAGGCCAGGCGGCTTTGCAGGGGCACCGAGTTGTAGCCCCAATCCCACCACAGCCGGGAAAGCAGGTCGGTGGAAACCAGCCCAAAAGTGAAGCTGCCAGTTTGCAGGGTGAGGCCCAGATCGGTGGAAAAACCCCTCACCTTGGTGTCGATGAAAGTGGTGTCCGGCCGAGCGGATCGCAGGTACACCAGCCGGCCGGTGAGGTATTTGGCGTTGAGGCCAAAGCGGATGGGGCGCCAGGAATCGTCGCTGCTGGCGAGGGTGATCTGCCACTTGTCCAGCTGATAGTCCAGATAGCGGTAACCGGACGGGTTGTGCGGCCAGGCTGGATCAGGGTTTTCTATGATATTGAGGGCGGCCACGGGCTGATAGGTCCAGGCAGTTTGTTTGGCCACCACGGTGACGTATTTGAACTGGCTGGGCCGCAGCACGTTGCTGAACTGGGCCGCCTCCGCGATCGTCATGTCCTCGTCGCCCTTCACCCGGAACGAAGCCGAGACCAGGCTGTAGTCGTTGGCGCCCAGCAGCGCGGGATTGGAGTAGCTGGCATAGAAATCGCTGGCGTTGGTCACATTCAGGCAGCCCATGCCGATGGCGGTGGGGGAGACGCTGTTTTCCGGGGTTCCGTAGTCGAAGGAGGTGATGGGCAGAGCTTCCCCGTAGGCTGCAAGTTCCGCGCAGATTAAGGTTATGGCAAAAATGAGCAGGATTTTCATGATACTTGGTCAACCTCCAGTTGGTGGCGGGTCCAGTTTGCGGCAAAATAGCCCAGAATTCCGGTGAACAATCCGGCCACGGCGTCCACGAACCAGTGATAGTGGCAATAGACGGTGGCGACGGAGAGGAAAACGGAGACCACGGCAAACACGTATCCCCATCTGCGGGTGAATTTCAGCGCCGCGATGGTGAGCACGACGGCGATGGCCACGTGGGAACTGGGAAAAGCGCCGCCCCAATGGCTGCTGCGGTTGTAAATGAAAGCCATGATGTGGGTGAACAGCCCGCCCCGGAAGGACTGGGAAAGTTGGTAGGATTCGGTGTGGAAACGGCCTCCCACCACAGGGAAGAGGCTGTAGAAAACGTAACAGGCGTAAAACACGAAGGTGAGGTTGAAGATCAGCTCCCGGAAAGCAGGCCTGTTTTTGAGATAGAGGTACAGGGGCAGGCCGCCGATCATGGGGTAGTAGCAGAAATAGGCGAAGTGGAACAGTTCCTGAAAGAACGGCTGGCTGTACCTCCGTCCCCATTCCAGGGAAGGCAGGTAACCCCAGATCCTGCTGTCCAGGTCCATGAACCAAGGATCCAGCCATTCGGGAAAGATGATCAGGCTAACGGAGTGCAGCGAGCTGTAAAAATAGGTGAACAGGACCACCGGGTAGATGCCGTGGAAGAAGCGCAAGGCCTTGAGCAGCATGGGTTTGGCTGAGAGCTCCATCCTGCTCTCGGTCCAGGCCAGCAGCACCACCAGCCCCGCGATCAGCAGATGCCGGGGCAAATGGATCCCGGGTTGGCTGGCCCGGCCCAGAAAGATGCCGAACGTCATGTAGATAACGATCCAGGCGCAGTAGGCCAGGGTGATCTTGTCGATCGCGCTCAGCAGCGGGCGCGGCCCCGGGACGCTGCGGACCGGTTGAGGGATCTTGTTTTGCCGGGGCCTGGCGGGCATTACAATTCCCCCAGTTTTTTGGAGACGGCGAAGTTCAGCGCCCCCATCAGGATGGCGATGCCCCAAATGATGGCCACAAAGGAGCCGGGCAGTTCTTCCCGGATGCCGGGGAAAAAGGCGTAGAAAACGTGGGTGAGCAGCACCGGCAGGATCACGATCACATATTGGGCGAAGCGGATCTGCTTCCAGATAACCACGATCAACCAGGCCAAAACAAGCGCGATCAGCATGGGCCAGGGCGTGAAATAGAGCAGATAGCCGGTGTAGGTGAAGATCCCGCGCCCGCCCTTGAATCTGTGGGTTACCGGCAAACAGTGTCCCACCAGCATCGCCAGTCCATAGAGCAGCATCACGTTTCTGTGATACAGCAGTTCTCCGCCGGCGATGGGGCTGTAGGCATCCAGCAGTTTCAACAGCAGCTCTGCCACCAGCAGGAAAAGCAGGGCTTTCATGATGTCCAGCGCGCCCACCAGAACGCCCATGGGGCGGCTCACGTGGGTGTAGATGTTTTCGGTGTCGGCCAGGCCGGTGCCCACTTTGTGGATGTTGAGCGAGCGAAAGGTTTTGGTGAGCATCCGCGCGGTGGAAAAGCAGCCGTAGAAATAGGCCAAAACGATGATCAGGGCGATGATCAGAAAGTTCACTGCGCGCCTCCGGGGGTCCTTTGGCCAAACAGCGCGGAACCCAGCCGCAGCATGTTTGAGCCTTCTTCCAGCGCCACCTCGAAATCGTCGCTCATGCCCATGGAGAGGTGTTTAAGTTCCACCCCGGGGATGTTTTGGCGGCTGAGCTGGTCGAAAAGTTCCCGCAGTTGGCGGAAATAGGGCCGGGTTCGTTCCGCGTCGATGCTCATCAAACCGATGGTCATCAGGCCTCGCACGCGCAGGCAGGGCAGGGCCGCGATCTGCCAGATCATTTCCTCCGCGTTGGCCAGGCTCACACCGCTTTTGCTGGTTTCGGCCGTGGTGTTCACCTGCACCAGGATGTCCTGAATCAGGTTTTTGCGGCCCAGCGAGCGGTTCAGTTCCCGGGCGATGTGCAGGCTGTCCACAGAATGGATCAGCAAGGGATTCAGGCTCAGGAGGTTGTTGATCTTGTTGGATTGCAGGTGGCCGATGAAGTGAAATCCCTGTGGCGGCACGCTCAGCAGGGGTATCTTGCGCAGGGCTTCCTGCACCTTGTTTTCGCCGATATGGCGGATGCCCAGGCGCAAAGCCTCTTCCACCACCTCCACCGGATGGGTCTTGGTGACGGCCACAAGAGTCACCTCCGAGGCCGTCCGGCCGCATCTCTGCAGCGTTTGCTCTATCTTTTTCCGCTCCCTGTTCAGATTATCCGCGATGGAGGGCATCAAGGCTCCTAATTTCTTTTGTGTATTTTTATCAACAGCCCGAAGGCGTCCCCAAATTCAACCGGGGAATAGTTCCAGCGCGCATCCGGACCGACTTTCCCATTTTTGCCGCATCGCATCTCTGTCAAGCAGAATCTCCCGGCCGTGCCCGAACCGGGAAATCAGCCGATTATTTTGCTTGACAGGCGGGGAAGTGAATTAGACTGGCCTCAATAAAATTAATTTGGGGAAGTATGAAAAAGTTTTTGGTACTGGTGGCCGGATTGGTTGCTCTGGGCATCCCGAGCTGCCGTTACAGCCGCAGTTTCAATACTCACGAGCTGGGTCCCGGCCAAGTAACCCCCAGGAGGGATGTGTCCTACAACTGGGCCTTTGGCGACCTCTCCGGCAACAACTACGACCATCTGCTCTCCGCCGCGCCGCAGGGCACCAATATCCACATGCTGCTGGTGCGCGACCAGATCGGCAAAGACATTTCCCAGATCAACTTCTCCCAACCTCTGCGCGGCGTCACGGTGCTCACCGATCCCCGCAACCAAAACAGGTGGATGTTCCTCAGCGTCAACGACCAAAAAGCCACCACCGTCCACGGCTATCACTACATCTGGGAAAACATGCTCAAACGCGAGGACAAGGCCTTCGCGGCCATAGCCCGCACGGATTCGCTGATCAACCGCCCGGACTTCGAATGGTACGGGACCCTCTTTCCCAATCTGCTGGAGGACATCGACAACGATGGCAGGCCCGAATTGGTCTGTCTGGCCCAGGATGCCTACACCGTGAACCCCCGCGGCCTGGTGGTCTACGATTTTGACAGCGGCGCTGTGAAATGGCGCTTTGACATCACAACCAGCATCGCATCCCTGCTCTGTGACGATTTTGACGGGGATGGCGACAAGGAACTGGTCTGCGGCACCATCGCCTATAAAAACACCAACCGCGAACTGCGGGGCATGGACGACTCCCATTCCTGGTTGATGGTGCTCGATGCCAGGGGCCAACTGCTTCACCATGAACTGGTTAACGAAGGGTACAGCCAGGTGTTGCTGGCCTCCGACGACGTGGACGAGGACGGCACAAAAGAGATCCTGGCCGTTTGTTCCACCAAAGGCAACGCCGAGGTGCAAAATTGCGTGAAATGGCTGAACTGGACCGGGACCAGGTTCACGCAGAGGTCAACCTGGTCGCTGAACGGCAATCTGGAAGCCAACAACCCGGAAGCCATATACAATTTGATGGACGGCAGGGGCCGCAAACTGATTCTGCTGGCCGCCTTGAATTCCCCGCTCATCGTTCTCGACGAGCAGTTCCGGGAGGTCCGCCACAATTTCCGCGATCCCGTCAGCTTCGTTTGGGGTGTGGAGGACCTCGATCTGGACGGGAACAAGGAGATCCTGGTGCAAACCCTGGACAACCGTTTTGTGGTCCTGAACAGCGATCTCAAGTCCCGGGCCGAGCTGGCCAACCCTTTCAATCCGGATGAAAGTTTCCGTGTCCACATCGTGAACGCCGGTTTTGGCAAAGCGCCGCAGATCGCGCTGACCATCGGGGCTGAGGTCCGCTATTACCAATACCGGCGCCTGCCTCTGGGGCAGCTGTTCGCGCGCTTCATCCAGGCGAATCTGGCCTATCTCACGTTATTGCTGCTGCTAACGCTGATCCTGCTGCTCATCCACATCTATCACCGCCGCCGCGTATTCCTGATGGCCATCAACAACCTCAGCCAGGGCGCGATCCTGATGGCTTCACAGGATAGGATCATCCACATGAATGACTATTTGCTAGGCCTGGTGAAAGATGAAAACGGCAATCTGCCGCCCGGAGACCTGAAGTCGCTTTCCCGCCTCTATCCAGAGTTGGCCGCCTTGTTGCCTGATTTTTCAGCCCACGGCGCCGCGGTTCTGAACCGCCCTCTGCAGTTGGGCCGCGAAAAGCTTCAACACAACATTCAGGTTCAGAAATTGCGGGGCCTGAGCACCAGGTTTCTGATCACAGCCCAACCTGACCTCCCCGCGCCTGAAGACGCCTCGGCCACCCTGGCCTGGGCTGATACCGCCCGCAGGCTCTCCCACAACGTAAGACGTCACATCACCAACATCATTCTGGCCCTGAAGCCGTTACAGGCGGATGGGCTGGACGACAACCAGCTGAAATATACGGATATCATCCGCAGCGAAATAGAACAGATCCGCATCTTCACCCACGCCTTCCAGCGCTTCACCGAGCTCAAGGATTATGAGCTCAAGCTGCAGGACATCATCCCCTCTGTGGAACACTGCCTGGAGCGCCTCACCATCCCGGCGAAGATCAAGCTGATCAAAAACTGGGACCTCTCCTCCGTGGAAGCCTGGATCGAGCCGATCCGTTTCGAAGAAGCGCTGGGCAACGGGATCAACAACGCCCTTGACGCCATGCCGGAGGGTGGGACCCTGCACCTCAGTGTGAAAAGATTTCCCAACCACTCCGGCCCGAGCGGCAAACAGAGCGTGATGATCGAAGTGGAGGACAGCGGCAAAGGCATACCGGCCAAGTATTTGGAAGAGATTTGGCAACCCTTTTTCACCACCAAGGACAGCGGCACCGGCATCGGACTGCCCGAAACCAAAAAGATCATCGCCTCGATGGGCGGCTCCATCCTTGTTCAGAGCGAGGAAGGGGTGGGCACTGTGGTGACTTTTTGGTTGAAGGGTGAAGCGGATGGATAGGGCCAGGATCCTGCTGGCGGATGACGATTCCGTCTTTTGCCGGCTGGTGGGTGATCTTCTGCGCCAAAATGGCTACGAGGTCGCCCTCGCCCTCGATACCCTGGGGGCGCGCCAGGCCTTGCAGCAAAGCGGTTTCGACATCATGATGCTCGACCTCTGTTTTCCCGCGCTCATGGATGGTTTCAACCTGCTGGACGAGGTGCGGGAAAAATATCCCCGCATGACCATTCTGATGATCTCAGGATCCGGCCACATCCCTGATGTGGTGCGCGCCATCAGGCAGGGTGCCACGGATTTCATCGAAAAGCCCGTCGAGCCGGAACATCTGCTGCTGCGGATCGCCAATCTGAACAACAAGATATTGCAGGAAAGGCAATTGCGCCACCTGGAACAGGCCGCCATCGGCATGGTGGGGGTTTCCGCCCAAATGGAAAAGGTCTTTACCGCCATCAGCGCCGCGGCCAAATTTGACACCCCCGTCCTCGTTACCGGCGAAACCGGCGTGGGCAAGGAACTGGCCGTGCGCGCCATTCACCGCCTGGGCAAGTTTGGCACCCGCGAACTGGTAAGCATCAATTGCGCCTCTGTGCCGCGGGAACTCTTTGAAGCGGAGCTCTTTGGCTATGAAAAAGGCGCTTTCACCGGCGCTGTTTCAGCATTCAAAGGTTATTTTGAATTTGCCCAAAACACCTCCCTCTTCCTGGATGAGGTGGGGGAATTGCCCGCCGGAGTGCAGGCCAAACTGCTCCGCGTCCTTTCCGAAGGCGAGATCCAAAGGATAGGCGGCAAGGTGGGAAGCTCCAACGCCCGCATCCTCAGTGCCTCCAACCAGGACCTGCAGGACGCCATCCGCGCCGGAACGTTCCGCGAAGACCTCTTTTATCGCCTCAATGCCATCCACATCCACATCCCGCCCCTGCGCCAGCGGATCTGCGACATCGCGCCCCTGGCCAGGCATTTCGTGGCTGATTTTTGCCGGCGCAACCAACAGGCCCCCAAAGAGATATCGCGCCGGGCGCTGGACTGGATGGGCGAACAGAAATGGGAGGGAAACGTGCGCGAGCTCCGCAGCTGTGTGGAGCGCGCCGTGATCTTTGCCTCAGGCGATGTTTTAAACCCGGAAGATCTTGTGGCGCAGCCGGATGAGCTGGAGGCGGCCGAGCTCTACCAGAGTTCCCTGCGCGAACACCTGAGGCAGTGCGAAGCCCGCATCATCAGCCAATACCTGCGGGCCAACGACTACAACGTAACCCGGGCGGCGAAACAATTGGGCATGGACAAATCCAACCTCAGCAAGAGGATACACACCCTGGGTCTGGACCTGCACGCCTGAGCCGCCACCCCTTCATTCCCACCAATTTCTCAGTTGACCCGCCCTGAGCCCCCTCGCATCCACCCCTTGCCCACTTCCCGCAGACTTCCCGCCTGTCGGGCGGGAACTGTGCGGGAGGCGATTGGGGGGCGGACGGGAAGGAGCTAAGGGCGCAGGCGAAAAAAAAGGCTCTCTTTCAAACCGAGTGGGTGGAGGGATCGGCTGGATACAGAACTTTCAACCGGCCGGCATCGGATTGTCATTCCGGGACGACGCAGTCGGGCCCGGAATCCAGACGGTCCAGGTAATGCCCTCAGAGGGTGTCGATACAGACTGCGTCTGTTTCGACCCCGCTTGGACTTGCTATTCCCGCAAGGTCTGGATTCCGGATCTCCGGCGCTAAAGCACCTGCGTCCGGAATGACGAATCGAGACTTGTTGGTATAAAGTTCATCAGTCATTTTGTCACCCCACCCACTCGGTTTGCACGAGAGCCCAAAAAAACAGGGGCAGCCGCAGCCACCCCCGCCTGTAAATATATGTGGGGGTTCTATTTGCCCGCGGCGATGGAGACCATCTTGCCGGGCACCACGATCACTTTTTTCACCACCCAGCCTGCGAGGCTGCGCTTCACGTTTTCCACCTCCAGGGCCAGGGCTTTCAGTTCCTCCGGATCGATATCCGGGGCCACTTCCAGTTTGCCGCGCAGCTTGCCGTTGATCTGCACCACGTAGGTGATGAGGTCGCGCACGAGGTATTTTTCCTCATAACCGGGCAGGCCGGATTCGTGCAATAGCTCCGTGAATCCCAGCATTTGCCAGAGTTCTTCGGCGATGTGGGGCGCGAAGGGGTAGAGCATTTGCGGAATGATCCCGCAGGCTTCGGCATAAACGGCCAGATCGGCGTCGGAGAGCCCGGCGGGGTCCTTCACGGACGCGCAGTGGTTCAGATGCTCCATCACGGCGGCGATGGCTGTGTTGTACTGCAGGCGGTGCTGGCAGTCCTCCAGCCACTTTTTCACTGTGCTGTGCGAGCTGTACAGCAGTTCGCGCAGCGGGGCGGAGATGTCTTCAAATTCAGCACAAAGCTGCAGGCCTCGTTTCAGGGTGTCCAGATTGCTTTCGATCAGGCGCCAAACGCGGTTCAGGAACCTGAAAGCGCCCATCACGCCATCGTCGCTCCACTCGGAATCCTTGTCCGGCGGGGAGGCGAAAAGCAGGAAGGTACGCAGGGTGTCGGCCCCAAAGCGGTCGATGATATAGCCAGGATCCACCACGTTGCCTTTGGATTTGCTCATCTTGGCGCCGTCCTTGGTAACCATGCCCTGGGTGAGCAATCTGGCGAAAGGCTCGTCGCAGTCCAGCCAGCCCAGGTCGCGCATGAATTTGCCGATGAAGCGCGCGTAGAGCAGATGCATCACGGCGTGCTCGATGCCGCCGATGTATTGGTCCACCGGCAGCCAGTATTTGGCTTTGGGAGGGTCGAAGGGGACTGAATCGTTCTTGGGATCAGCATAGCGGGCATAATACCAGGAGCTGTCCACAAAGGTGTCCATGGTGTCGGTTTCGCGCCTGGCCTCGGCTCCGCACTGCGGACAGGCCACGCTGTACCATTCCGGCACCGAAAGCAGCGGATTGCTGGTGGTGCGGCCCACCTGAACGTTTTCCGGAAGCAGCACCGGCAGGTCTTCATCCGGCACCAGCACAACCCCGCAGCGGGAGCAGTGGATCACCGGGATGGGGTTGCCCCAGTAGCGCTGGCGGGAAATTCCCCAATCGCGCAGACGGTAGGTGTGCGTCACCTTGCCGCAGCCTTTCTCCTCGATCAGGGCGGAGATGGCCGCTTTGGCCTCTTCGCTGTCGCGGCCGTCGAAGGGCGCGGAATTCGCCATGATCCCGGGCTCGACGTAGGCTTCGCTCATCTTTTCCAACACCAGGCTTTGCTGGGGGTTCTGGATCACCAGCAGCATGGGGATGCCGTATTTTTGGGCAAATTCGAAGTCACGCTGGTCGTGGGCTGGCACGGCCATCACCGCGCCGGTGCCATAATCCATCAGCACATAGTTGGTTATCCAGATCTGCACCTTGTTGCCGTTGAGGGGGTTGAGGCAATGCCGGCCGCTGAAAACGCCCTCTTTGGTGGTGTCCTCGGCGCCGCGCTGGATCTTGTCGGCATTGATCACCTTGCGGCAAAAATCGTGCAGGGCGTGGTTGGCCGGCTCTTCCGCCAGCCAGGCCTGCACCAGCGGATGTTCCGGCGGCAGGGCCATGAAAGTAACTCCGTAAACGGTATCCGGGCGCGTGGTGAACACGCTGATGGCCTCGGAGCCGTCTTCCAGCGGGAAATCGATCAGGGTGCCGGCGCTTTTGCCGATCCAGTTCTTTTGCATGGTGATCACGCGTTCCGGCCAGTCGATCAGCTTGGAAAAATCGAGCAATTCCTCGGCGTAGGCGGTGATGCGGAAAAACCACTGCTCCAGTTCCTTTTGGTCCACATCGCCGTGGCAGCGCCAGCAGAGGCCGTTTTCCACCTGCTCGTTGGCCAGCACGGTCTGGCAGTTGTCGCACCAGTTCTGCCAGGATTTTTTGCGATAGACCAGGCCTTTTTCGTAAAGCTTTTTGAAGAGATACTGGCCCCAGACGTAGTAGTCCGGACGGCAGGTGCTCACCTCGCGGTCCCAGTCCAGGCCGAAGCCCATGGCGTCAAACTGCCCGCGCATGGCGGCGATGTTTTCCTCGGTGGTGAGGCGCGGATGGGAATTGTGCTGGATGGCAAAGTTTTCGGCCGGCATGCCGAAGGAGTCGTAACCCATGGGCTGCATCACAGAGTAACCCTCCATCATTTTGAGGCGGGCGATGGCGTCGCTGATGGAATAGTTGGAAGCGTGCCCGCAATGCAGCACCCCGGAAGGATAGGGAAACATTGCCAGCACGTAATATTTGGGCTTGACGGCGGCGTCGCCGGGGTTGAAGATCCGCTTTTCCCGCCAGATCTTCTGCCACTTTTGCTCTATTTTTGAAAAGGGATATTCCATCATGTCTCCTTCCGGCCTGGGCAGTTTTGAGGCCCTGGGCCTTGTAACAGCATTTGTTGGCTGATTTTTCCAGACACAGGTATTTGTCAAGGCCAAAGGTGAGCCGCTTCCGTTCCCGCCGGCCCGCCGGCCCGCATCCCATCAAGGTATTGGCTGTCCAAAGAGGCGCGGGATGCCTGCTCCGCATCCCGTTTGCGAAAATTTTCCTTGCCATTTTTTCGCCTTTCAGAATAATGAAAAATATGACAGCTGTTGCAAGCCCGGCGTTTCGCATGGCCTTGGGGCAGCTAACTTTTGCGTCAAGGAGCGATGAGATGAAAACATGCCGCGGAACCTGTTTGTGTAAAAGCATTTCCAGTCCGTCCGCCAGCGGAAGCTTGTCGCGCATCGTGAAATGCTCATGCCCATTAAGGAGGAAAATCAACTCATGAAAGCATTGATCAAACGCTGGGGACTCTTCCTCACCGTCAACTTCCTGGTCCTGGCCGTGTTGGGTGTAATCATGCGGCTGGTGGGCGTTCCCACAGAAAGCTGGGTCCAACTGCTGATAATGTGCGCCGTGTTCGGTTTTGCCGGGTCGGTGATCTCGCTGTTTTCCAGCAAAGCGCTGGCCAAATCGTCCTACAAGATCACCCCCCTCACCCGCGAAAACGCTTCCGGCAAGGCCCTCCACCTCTATGACACTATCGAAAAAATGGCCGCCCACAAGGGCATTGTCATGCCGGAATTCGGCATCTACCAATCTCCGGACAACAACGCCTTCGCCACCGGCGCTTCCAAGGATAAATCGCTCATCGCCTTTTCCAGCGGCATCATGCAAAACCTGGACGAGGAAGAGCTGGCCGCGGTGGCCGGACACGAAATGACCCACATCACCGAAGGCGACATGGTTACCACCACCCTGTTGATGGGCACCATGAACACCTTCGTGCTGTTTTTGGCAAACGTGATCGCCTCCATCCTCAGCGCCCGCCGGGGCCAGCGGGATGAACAAAACGGCAGCGCCGGCATCATGAACAATGCCGGCCAATCCGCCATCGCTATGATCCTGCAAAACGTGCTGATGATCCTGGCCAACATCGTGATGGCAGCTCATTCCCGCCGCCGCGAATTCGTCGCTGATGCCGGCTCCGCACAGCTCACCAGCCCGGGACACATGATCACCGCCCTGGAAAAGATCAGCGGCGCTCACGTGCACACTGCCCGCAAGGACGCCTTCGCCATCGCCAAGATCAACAGCAGCCAGATCATGTCGCTCTTCGCCACCCATCCCCCCATTGAAAAACGCATCGCGGCCCTGCGCAAGTTGATGGTGTGAAGAAAAACTTCCAGCTCACGATCACCAAGCTGGCCCTTGAAGGCCACGGGATCGGGTTCAGCGAGGGCAAGGCCGTTTTTGTGCCCTACACGGCCGCCGGCGACGAGATCGAAGCCGAGCTGCTGCGCGAGCGCAAGGATGTGGCCTTCGCCCGGGTGAAAGAATATCTGCGCCGCGGAGAGGGAGTGATACCCTCGTCCTGCTCCTCCTTCGCCTCTGAGCTGCCCTGTGGCGGCTGCGACTGGCTCAACATCGACTATCCCATCCAGCTGAAATACAAGGGCGACCTGCTCCGCGAATTGCTCCAACCCCTGGCGCCAGAACTGGATATCCCCATGACCATAGCTTCTCCGGACACCCGCCATTACCGCAACAAGGCCTTCATGCCCGTGGGCGCCGGGGCTGGCGGCCTCAGCTTTGGCATCTACGCCCGCTGGTCACATCAGATAGTGCCTCACGAGTCCTGCCAGCTTCATCCCCCCGTTTTCGACGCCATCGCCCGCCGCTGCCTGCAGATCATGGACCAGACAGGGGTGAAGCCATATGACGAGGTGAACCACACCGGCACCCTGCGGCACGTGGGTTTCCGCTGTTCGCGGGACCGCCAGCGCGTGATCTTGGTCTTGGTGACCCGCTCCGGCAAGCTGCCCTTCACCCAGCTTCTGGTGAAACAGCTCACCGCCGAATTTCCGGCCATCACCGGCATCGTGCAGAACATCAACCGCGAGCGCGGCAACGTGATCCTCGGCTCGGAAGAAAAGCTGCTTTTCGGCGAGCCCTGGCTGCAGGAGGAGCTGGGGGGTCTGCGTTTCCGCGTGCATTACCGCTCTTTCTGGCAGGTGAACACGGCCACCCTGGAACTGATCATCGCCCACCTGAAAAGCAGGATCCCGCCGGGCGAAAACATCTACGACGCCTTTTCCGGGCTCGGCGCTTTGGGCCTCTCCCTGGCCGGGGAAGCCCAAAACGTCCTCTGCATCGAGGAAAACCCCAGCGCGGTGGCCGACGGCGAACTCAACCGGCATCAAAACCAGATCGCCAACGCCGGGTTTCTCTGCGCCCGGGTGGAAGATGCCCTGCCGGCTTTGCTTGCGCCCAGCCAGGGTGAAGCCCAGGCCCGGCCCGGCGTGATCATTCTGGACCCGCCCCGCGCCGGTGTGCGCCAACCCGCCCTGACAGCGCTGATCGAGGCCCGGATCCCCCGGATCTTCTACCTCAGCTGCTCGCCCATCACCCTGCACCGCGACCTCAAGATCCTCCTGGCCAGCGGCTTTTACCGCCTGAAGCAGCTGCAATCCTTCGACATGTTTCCCCACACCTGGCACGTGGAAACCCTGGCGGAGCTGGCCCTCGTTCCCTCGGAGGCAAAGTGAGATATTTCAGCGCGTTGCTGCTGTTTTTCGCCCTCTTCCTTGCCTCCTGTGATCCCGACCCCACCGCGGCCGATGAATACGAGATCCGCAACATCATCTACGACATCTCCCGCGATTTCAGCTGGGGCGAGGTGGATGGCATCATGGCCCATGTCCATCCGGATTTCCGCCACAGGGGCATGTACAGCGCGGAACTGCGCCAACTCTGGCTGAACCGCCGCGGCCAATACCAGCTGCTGGATTGCGAGATCAGCGAAGTGGAGGTCAATTACGACCGCGCCATCGTGTTCATGACCATGACCTTCCAGGCGGCCGATGCCACCTACAGCTATCCGGAACCCGAAACCTCCGGCGACGCCTCCTATTTCATTTATGAAGGAGGTTCCTGGCAGCTTCACGGCGACCAGACCTGGCGCTGAGGGTATCCTGGCGTCCAGCGGATTTGCCAGCAGGGACGACAGGAATGATGAACGGTTTCGCTGCCGTCGATGCTCGTTCCTCGCTCGACGCCAGCGTGTGAGCGTGGATGGCAGGATGTGATCGATTTCCAAGGATGTTACAGATTTAGCTGACCAAAAGGATGCAACGCGAAACAAGCTCTGACAGATCATAAATAAACCCAAGAGGGAACCATCATGCAGATAGGCACAGGCACGAAGATCCGCGATTACGTGGTGATCAGTCTGATCGCCCGGGGCGGCATGGGCGAGATTTTTCTGGCGCGGGAGGAATTGCTCAACCGCCAGGTGGTGCTCAAACGGCTGCAGTCCGGCCTTACCAGCCAGGAGGAATTTTACCGCCGGTTTGTGAATGAAGCCCGCATCCAAGCCCAGCTCAAGCATCCCAATATCATCCAGCTTTTTAACTTTTTCGAGCAGGATGGCGACTACTTCATGGTGCTGGAATACTTCCCCGGCATCACCTTGCTGGAACTGAGCGGCAACACTGGCCCCATCCCCGAGCGGCGCTGCCTGCGCATTTTCGAACAGCTGGCATCCGCGCTGAATTATGCCCATTCCCTGGGCGTGATCCACCGCGACATCAAAGCCCAAAATATCATGGTGGACCCCGCCAACGGCGATCTGGTGAAGATCCTGGATTTCGGCATCGCCCGCATCCTTGGCGACGCCCATCTCACCCGGCAGGGTAACTATGTGGGCACGCCTCTCTACATGAGCCCGGAACAGCTGTTGGGCCAGCCGGACGTCGATCACCGCACCGACATCTATTCCGCCGGAGTGCTGCTCTACGAGTTGCTCAGCGGCAGCCTGCCCTATGCCGGCGGCGCGGATAGCGAGTATGAGCTGAAACGGCGCGTGCTGGAGCAGTCTTTTCCCGATCCCCGCGAAAAATATCCCCACATCAGCCAGGCCACGGTCGACCTGCTGCGACGCCTCACCGCCAAGGACCGCAATGACCGTCCCTTCAAGCTGATCCTGCCTTCCGCCGCCACCACTTTCGGACCCGCGGAACCGCTTCCGGACTGGACTCCACCCTCAGCCGGGGAACAGGTTAGTCCTTCCCCGCCGGACCCGGCCCCCCAAAAACGCGGCCCCTGGCTCTGGCTGGCCGTGGCTCTGCTGGCTTTGCTGCTGGGCCTGGCCCTGCTGGAGGTCTTCGGCGTCACCAATTTTGTGGGCGGCGGGGACGACGGCTGGGACCTTTCGGAAGACCCGGAGTGGTCCGAAGCCACCCTCCCGGAAGGCATGGTGCTGGTGAAAGGCGGCTCGTTCCAGATCGGCACCGGTCAGGAAAATACGGTCTCCAATCTGCCGGCAAAGGTGAAAGTCTCCAGCTTTCTGATCGGCAAACATGAGGTCACCCAAGCGGAATGGATCGCCGTGATGGGCGGCAATCCCTCCACCTATGAGGGTTTGGACCATCCCGTGGAAACGGTTTCCTGGTACGGCGCGGTGGAATATTGCCTCCGTCGCAGCGAACAGGAGGGCCTCACTCCCTGCTACCGGATTTCCACCTCGCCGGACCCCGGCAATCTGAATCCGGAAGATCCCTACCGCTGGACGGTTGTAGTGGACTGGGATGCCTCCGGATATCGCCTGCCCACTGAAACGGAATGGGAATTCGCCGCCCGCGGCGGAAATCTCTCCCGGGGATACCTCTACAGCGGCTCAAACTCCCTGAACGACGTGGGCTGGTATGGCAAAACCTCGGCCAAAACCCGCCCCGTGGGTGGTAAAAGCGCCAATGAACTGGGCATCCACGACATGACCGGAAACGTTTGGGAATGGTGCTGGGACTGGCATCGGGGCAACGGCTACCGTTTTCTGAAAGGCACCGATCCCCGCGGCGCGGACAACGATTCCCTGCGCGTGATGCGCGGGGGTTCCACCATCAATCAGGACCCCAGCTATTGCACGGTTTTCAAACGCAACGCCAAAGCCCCGCACGAAAGCTACAAATACATCGGCTTTCGGGTTTGTAGAGCTGCCCGATAATTGTTTCCAATTACCCTTGCGCCTTCTGCAGGCAACAAAGCGAAGATAAGAAGATCCGAGGCGACCGGAACACCGGAATCATCCGGTCGGTCCATCAGAATTATCTGGTTTTTGAGAAAGTGAGGTTGTCATGTATAGGTATTATGTCTGTCTCTGAGAAATTAGGATTGCGCCGGATGAATCCAGCGGTCCGACCGGATAAATCCGGTGTTCCGGTGAGCAGCCAGAGCAGCCGAATGCGAATTGGCTGTGTTCCATCTTTCCTTTTTCTCATTTCTATTGGTTGATGGATGTGTCAACTTTTTTAGGACCAGACATGGCCCCCAATATCAATACGGTATCAATACGGATGAAATCCGTATTGATTCCGTATTGATACCGTATTGATATTGGGAGCCGGGCAGGATTTACAAGCTGAGGGACCGGGAAAAACAGCTTTGGCGGCCAGAGGCGGATCCCGGTCTGTCCTGTTTCAAGTGAAGCGTCCATGGTATTGGCACACAGCAAGATGAAGTTATTTATGCCCCCGCTTGGGCATTTTTCGCTTGACAGATAGGGGGAGTAAAAATTCTGTGGCAAAACCTAAGCAAAATTTTGGTCCAGTAACTCAGTGGTAGAGTATCTGCCTTTTAAGCAGAGAGTCGTTGGTTCGAGTCCAACCTGGATCACCAGCTGCGACCCCTTCGTCTATCGGTTAGGACACAAGATTTTCATTCTTGTAAGAGGGGTTCGATTCCCCTAGGGGTCGCCAAATTCTGAGCTGGTAAGCCGCGATATATAGAGTGTCCCGTTCGTCTAGTGGCCTAGGACTCGTGATTCTCAGTCACGCAACAGGGGTTCGATTCCCCTACGGGATGCCATTTTTTGGCCTCCGACCGACATCTCCCTCTCCCTCAAAAACCTCCTCCTGATCGTATTTGCCGCCGGAATCCTGCTCAGAAAATAATAAAACAGAGAGAGATCGCAAATAATGAAGGAAGATAAGAAACTGCGCGAGCTGCAGCCGGAGCTTTATCCGGACCGCCGGATCAAGTTCACGGTGGACAACATGGGCAGCAAACACAGCCTGGCCCTGCGCCCCTGGGTGCTGGTGCTGGTGGCGGCGCTGCTGCTCACCGGCCTGGCGCTGCTGGCGATATTTGCCGGCAGGGGACCCGGCGCCGCGGATGCGGAGCTGCTGGCCAAGCTGGAAAAGGAAAACAAGTTCCTGCAGGAAAAGGTGGGCGGCTACGAAGCGGAACTGGATTCCGTGATGGCCACCCTGGACACCCTGAACATCAATGTGCCCTCGGACACGCTGTCCTATCCCTCCTACAGCGAGGAACCCTTTGGCCCCGAAAACAAGCTGCAGGTGCATCCCGGGCTGGAAAAGAAACTCATCGGCATCGAGGTCAAGCTGGCCAACATCAAGCAGCGCCTGGGCTTTGCCCTCGAGGAAAGCAGGGGGGATTTCAAGCTTCCCTTCGGTTTTGACCGTCACGGAGACGGCATTCCCTCCATCCAGCCCACTTTCGGCGAGATCGTGAGCGGCTGGGGCACCCGCAGGCACCCGGTTTTGGGCGGATACCGCTTCCATCAGGGCATCGACATCGCGAACAAGATCGGCACGCCCGTCTATGCCACCGCCGACGGGGTGGTGGAACGCGCCCAGACGGAAAACGGCTGGGGCAAGGTGATAAACATCAACCACACCGACGGTTACAGAACCCTTTACGCGCATCTGCACAGCATCAAGGTGAGGGTGGGCGATGTGGTGAGCAAAGGCCAGATCATCGGCCTGATGGGCAGCACGGGAATGTCCACCGGTCCCCATCTGCATTACGGGGTGTACCGCGACGACAAGTCCGTGGACCCGGTTTATTACCTGAACCGCCTGGACACCAGCACCTACGCCTCCAACGGCAGATGAGATCAGGGGCCCGCACCGCCTGGCTGTTCACAGCCACCAGCCCGGAGGAGATCTTTGGCGGCTATGCCTCCATCGATCCAGGCCGGGACCTGGTGATCGCCGTGGATGCCGGTTTGGAGCGGGTTCACGCCCTGGGGCTGACTCCCGGCCTGATCATCGGGGACATGGATTCGGTGGACGCGGAACTGCTGGACCGCCATTCCGCCTGCGAGCAGCTGCGCCATCCCGCCCACAAGAACGAGACCGATACCGAACTCGCGCTGCTTTGGTGCCTGGAAGCCGGAGTGGCCGAGGTGGTTATCTGCAACGGCCTGGAAGGGCGTTTCGACCACAGCCTGGCCTTGCTGCAAAATCTGGATTTCCTGCGCGCCCAGGGTCTGCCCGCCCGGATCGAATCCGCCCGGCAGAAGGTCTGGTTCCTGAAGCCTGAAACGCTGATCAGCGGATGCCGGGGCTGCCTGCTTTCCCTGCTGGCCTGGGGTTCAGAAGCGGATTTAACAAGCTCCGAGGGCCTGCAATATCCCCTGGCCGGGCTGACCCTCTTTCCCCAAAAAGCGCGCGGAGTGAGCAACCGGATCGAAGCTGATACAGCAACGGTCAGACTTGCCAGCGGAATAATTCTGGCTATATTGACTAAATAAGCCAAAATTATCCTAAGATACGGTTGGACGGAAGAACCATTGGAGAAAAAAGACATGAATGAAAGCAACGATAGCCCGCTTCTGAGTTTCGAGAAGTCGCTGCGTTCTCTGGAGGCCACGGTGGAGCGTTTGCAGCAGGAACAACTTGACCTGGACCTGATGGTGAAGCTGTACGAAGAGGGCATCGAGCATCTGGAGGCCTGCCAGAAAGCGCTGGAAGGGGCTGAGCTCAGGATCCGGCAGCTGAACACCAGGATCAAGGCCGGCGAGAACGAAGGAAGCGAAAATGGATAGGAAAGTGCGCCTGAAAAAGGACATGAAAGAGAAACAGGAACTGGTGAACATCATCCTGGACCGTTATCTGCCCCGCAAGGACGAGTACCCCAAGAGCATCCACAAAGCCCTGCGCTACAGCGTTTTCGCCGGAGGAAAGCGCCTGCGGCCCTACCTGGCCATGTGCGCCTTTCAGATCTATGAGCCGGAGGTGGAAAAGATCACCCCCGTGGCCGCCGCCATCGAGATGCTGCACACTTTTTCCCTGATCCACGACGACATGCCTGACCTCGACAACGACGAATACCGCCGCGGCAAGAAAGCCACCCACGCCCTCTTTGGCGAGGGGGAGGCCCTGCTGGCGGGAGACGCCTTGCTGGTGGGCGCTTTCGAGCTGATCACCTACGCCGAGATCAAGCCCAAGATCCGTGTGCAGATGGTGCGCGAACTTGCCCGGGAAACCGGGGTGGCCGGCCTCATCGGCGGCCAGATGGTGGACATCGAGTCTGAAGGCAGGAAGGTGGACAAAAAGACCATCGGCTACATCCACGAAAACAAGACCGCCAAACTGATCAAACTCTGCCTGCGTTTCGGCGCTCTGGCCGGTGGCGCTCCGGCCGACGAACAGAAGGCCCTGGAAGAATACGGCCACAAGATCGGCCTGGCTTTCCAGATCATCGACGACCTGCTGGATATCGAGGGCGATCCCGACGAAATGGGCAAAACCGTGGGCAAGGACGCCCACGTTCAAAAAGCCACCTGGCCCTCCGTGCACGGCATGGCGGAATCCCGCCGCAAGGCTCAGGAACTGATCTCCCAAGCCCGCGAGGCCATCGCCCCGCTGGGTGAAAAAGCGGAGATCCTGGACACTTTGGCCGAATACATGCTCACCCGCAAATCATGAAGATCCGCTATAAACTGCTCAGCCTCACCGCCCTGCCGCCCCGGCGCATGACGGAAAACAGCGCGGGCTGGGATCTGAGCGCGGACCTGCGCGAACCCGAAATCTTGGAGCCGGGCGACCGGGCGGCCATCCCCACCGGCATCGCCGTGGAAATCCCCCGCGGCTATGAAGGCCAGGTGCGGCCCCGCAGCGGTCTCGCCCTGCATCAGGGCCTGGGCGTTTTGAACAGCCCCGGCACCATCGATGCCGATTACCGCGGCGAGGTGAAAGTGATCCTGATCAACAGCTCCGCCGAAACGGTGATCATCCAGCCCTGCATGCGCGTGGCGCAGCTGGTGATCTGTCCGGTGGCGGAGGCAGGCTTTGTGGAATGTGAGGAACTCGGAGACAGCGGCAGGTCCGACGGAGGCTTCGGACACACGGGACACTGAAGGCAAGGGAGAAACGGTGAAGATCGAGGAAAAGATCGACAAACTGCGCAGGGAGAAAGGGGCCCTCATCCTGGCGCACAACTATCAGATCGCTCCCATCCAAGACCTGGCCGACCACCGGGGGGATTCGTTGCAGCTCTCCGTGCTGGCCAAAGAGGCCCAAAGCAAGCTTATCGTTTTTTGTGGCGTGCGTTTCATGGCGGAAACCGCCGCCATCCTCAATCCGGAGGCGAAAGTGCTGCTGCCGGTGGCCGATGCCGGCTGCCCCATGGCGGACATGATCACGGCCGAACAGCTGATCGCCTTCAAGGCCCAGTATCCCGGCGCGAAGGTCGTCTGCTACGTGAATTCCAGCGCCGCCGTCAAGGCGGAGAGCGACGTTTGCTGCACCTCCTCGAACGCCGTGAAGATCCTCTCCTCTTTTCCCCAGGATGAAACCATCCTCTTCGTTCCAGACCAGAATCTGGGCACCTGGGCGGCCAAACAGGCCAAACGCAAGGTGATCGTCTGGCCGGGCTATTGCCCCGTGCATCAGTGGGGTTTCACCATGCGCAATCTGGACCACCTCCGCGCCGCCCATCCCGGATACCGGCTGATCGCCCATCCGGAGTGCGATGAAGACATCGTGCAGCAGGCCGACGAGGTGCTCTCCACCGGGCAGATGATGCGCTTCGTGGCGGAAAACGACAAGTTGATCATCGCCACGGACGCCACTTTCACCGCTTACCTGAACCACATTTACCCAGCCAAGGAACTGGTGGCCCTGAACCATCGCGCCCGCTGCCGCAACATGCTCAAGATCACCCTGCACGATCTGCTGCTGGCGCTGGAGGAAGAGCAGTTCGAGGTGCGGGTGCCGGAAGAGGTGGCCCGGCGGGCGAAACACTGCCTGGACCGCATGCTGGAGCTCTCCGTCTGAGCCTTTCCCGGCAGGTGGAGCTGTGGCCGGGCGGACCCCGGATCAACCAGCATTCGCAGGCGCAGCCGGTTTCCCACGCTGCCGTCGCGCTGCAGCAGGCAGCGCTGGAACTCTTTGGTCCCGGTCCGCGGCGGGTGCTCGATCTGGGCAGCGGCTGCGGGATCGTGGCCCTGATGCTGGCGCTGCGCCGTCCCCTCTGGCGGCTCGAAGGCCTGGAGGTGCAGCCGGGTCTTGTCTCCCTGGCCCGGGCCAACGCCATCCTCTGCGGAGCGGACATCCTTTTCCACCCCGGCGATCTGCGCTTTTTCACCGCCTCCGAGCCCTTTGACCTCATCATTTCGAACCCGCCCTGGCTGCTGCCCGGCAGCGGGAAAACCAGTCCCAGCCAAGCCCGCAATCTCAGCCGCTTTGAGTTGCTGGGCGGGCTGGACGACGTGCTGGCCTGCGTGAAGCGCAATCTGGCCCCGGCCGGCGAGGCCCTCCTGCTCTATCCGGAAGCGCGGGTGGCAGGGCTTTCGAAGGGCGCTCCCAAGACTTTGCTTGACATAATTTCCCTCTTTCCCGCCTCTGGTTTGCAAGAACACACCATCTGCCATATCCGGCATAAAGGACAATGAAATGAACTCCAGATTCCTGCTGATCCTGCTGTTGGCGATCCTGACCCTGCTGGGTTGGGCTTTCGTCCACCACCAATATCTTAGCAGCCGCCAAGCCCGGCTGGAACAGCTCGCGGAGCTGCCGGTCTACATTTACATGAACGAACCGGAGCGCCTGGACAGCCTCTATTTCCAGCTGCAGCGCGAGGTGCCGGAGATCGACTCCCTGGCCCGCGAAACCGGGCTCCAGGCCGCGGAGGAACTGCTGCAAAGCTATCCCGACCTGGGTATTCCGGCCAACGCCCAGCAGGAATTGCCCAACATCCTCACCCTTTGGTTCCAGCCCTCGGACGCCGCTTTCCGGGGCCGCGAAAAAGTGCTGCAGATACTCACCGCCAAAGGCCTCAGCGGAGAGGACGTCGATAGCCAGGAACTGGCCTGGGGACTGGCCCGGCAGGAATTGGACGCGCTCAGCTCCCGCTGGAGCAATTCCACCCTTTTCGTGGCGCTGGTGGTCTTTCTGATGCTGGTTTACGCCCGCCTCTTCCTCTATCTTTCGGAAGCCGCCGCCAACCGCGGGATGCGCGCCACCGTGCTGGAAAACATCAAGGCCGGGGAAACCGCCAGATGGCAAAACGGCATCCTGATCGCGGCGCCGGTGCTGGTGTCCCTGGGGCTCTACCATCTGCTGCTGGCTTTGGGCGCGATCGACCAACAGCTGCACTGGACATTCTTCGCGGTGCAGTTTGCCTCCGTGCTGGCCGCGGTCGTGGTGGCCATGCTGATCAACGGCATGCGCGAGCCGGAAAGCCCCGGAACCCACGGCATCACAGTTTCCACGCCGCCTCATGCGTAATCTGCCAAACCTGCTCACCTTGCTGCGGGTGCTGCTGATCCCCGTGTTCGCATGGCTGGTCTTCTTCAGCGCCGTCCCCAACCGCGTGGCCTGGGCCCTGCTGGTTTTTGCCGCGGCTTCCTTCACGGATTGGCTGGATGGCCATCTGGCCAGAAAATGGCAGGTGATCAGCGATTTCGGCAAGATCGCCGACCCTTTGGCGGACAAGCTTTTGGTGCTGTCCGCCCTCGCCGCGCTCACCTGGCTGGATCCCTATCGCCTCGTCTGGCCCATCTTCGCCCTCATCGCCCTGCGCGAACTGGGCATCACCATCCTGCGCGAGGTTTACAAGCGCCGCGGGATCATCATGCCCGCGGACAAGCTGGGCAAGCTGAAAACCGTGTTGCAGATGGCCGGTATCATCCTCGCCCTCGCCCTCTGGGCCTGGAAACCCGGTGCTGCCGCCTCTGCCGCCGCCCGGACCGCCGCCCACCTCTGGTTTGGGGCGGTCACTTTGCTTACCCTGGCCAGCGGATTAAATTATCTGAGGCCGAAGAAATTCACTCCGGCCCAGGAGGCAAAATGAAGAAGTTTATATTGCCCATGGCGTTGCTGCTGCTCGCTTTGGCTGGTTGCGGAAGGGAACCCGCCCCTTCGAACCACTTTGAAAGATACGACGGGCTGATCGACCCCGCCAAGCCCATCGCCTACGGGGAGGATCACGAGGTCCACCTGTTCGCGGCCGGCGCCAATCTGCCCGCGGTGAAGCCACCCCTGGAGGCCAGCCTCGCCCGCGGGGTCACCATCGTGGTGGAGGAACAGTATTTCTCCGTCAACTTTCAGGAGGCGGCCGCGCTCAACGACTTCAAGCCCTATAAAAACCTGGTTTACTGTGGCACCGTCGCCGGCCGGGACCCCGTTTCCCTGCACATCACCAAAACCCTCGCCCCGGAGCTCGTGAAGGCCGCCCAGGCCAGCGGAGCGGAGCTTTTCGTGATCAACAACCACTATTCCCGCGACCAGCTCATCCTCTACCTGCTGGCCAAAGACTCCGCCGCCCTGGCCAAACTGGCCGCGGACAGAAGCGAACAGATCTTCGGCTATCTGCTGGACCGCTATCGCCAGCGCCTGGCCCGGGCCGCTTACCAGAATGCCGTGATCGAGGACAAGTTCTTCGCGGACAGGCCTTTCTCGATCAAGATCCCCAATATCTACCGCCTCTGGAAAGACGATAAGACCGGACGCTTTCTCTCCTTCATCTTCCAGCCCGCCAAACCCACCCGCGACAAGGCGGACAAATACATCTCCGTCTATCACGAGCCCATGGCCGCCAACCAGGTGACCCCGGAGTGGGTTTACAAAACCAGGCAGGAACTGGGAAAGAAGTTCATGGATGGCGATTACATCCTGGAAGACAGATACCGCACGGAACCGGACAGCATCGCCGGCTTCAAGGGCCTGCGCATGACCGGGCACTGGGTGAATGAAAGCGCCGGCGGCTTCGGCGGTGGCTTCCAGACCTGGGCTTTCTGGCACGAGGCCAGCCAAACGGCATACCTGATCGACAACATCGCTTTCTTCCGGGATGGCTGGAAACTGCCTGCCCTGCTGGAACTGGGGATGATCTCCCAATCCCTCGAACCGAAGTGAAAAACCTCTCTCGGAGGCTGATAGCCGCGGGTCTGGCCGCCTTGCTGCTGGGAGCCTGCGCCACGGGCAGGTCCGCCCCCGCGCCCCGATCCGGACAGCCGAACTTCCGCTCCATCTACTACTTTTTGGTGGGAACCTACCACCAGAACGGCGCCGACCATGCCACCGCGGACGCCCTGCTGCGCAAAGCCGCCGCTGAGGACCCCCGCGCCCAAACCATCAGCCGCCAGCTGCTGCTGAACGCCATCGGGCGCTGGCAGCGGGAGGACCTTTCCAGCGCTGGGCTGCGCCGGGAATTGCTTGCCTATCAGCGGGATTATGGCCTCGATGAGGAGCTGCTGCATGCCGCCGCCGACCTTCACGAGGAGGAGGGCGATCTGCCCGCCGCCGCGGCCTGCCTGAACCGGCTGAGGGAGCTTTATCCCTCCGCCCGGGCCGATCTGAGGCTCTTCGTTCACGGCCTGCGCGCCGGAAACGAACCCAAGCTGGAGCTGCTTGAGGCCGCCCGGATCAAGGCGGATGACGATCCCCCCACCCTGAGGATGCTGGCCGGCATCTGGTTCCACTACGACCCCCTGCGGGAAAAGGAAGCTTTGCTGCGCGCCCACGAACTGGAACCCGACGAGGGTTCCTACGCCTATCTGGCCGATTACAGCGTGCGCAACGGCGATCTGGAGCTCGCCCGCCGCTATTTTTCCGAGCTCAGCTGGCCCGCCGACCGCGAACGCATGCTCTATCTGGCCGGCTCCGACTGGGTGACCGAACGCAACCCCCTGCTCGTCGAGCTGGCCCCCACCCTGCTGGCCACCGGCGATCTGGAGCTGATCAACCCCCTCGCTTTCGCCGCCCTGATGGAAAACCGGCCGGAGCTCCTGGAGGGGATCGCCGCCGCTCTGGATACGCTTTCCGCCCCGGACAGAGACAAACAGGACCTCCACGCGATGCTCATCGCCCAGGCCCTGCTCCAGCCGGAGGGCGAGATCTCTCCCCGCAGCGTGGCCCGGCTGGGCGAAAGCGGATATTTCGACGCCATCGTCAGCTACTACATCTGCGGCCTCACTTCCCGCCCCCCCGAAAGCTGGGAACTGGAAGACCCCGCGGCCTGGCCCGCTTTTCAAGCTGAACTGGTCCGCCGTTTCCCTCCCGGCCCCGCCGCCGGCTATCTCAATGCCTTCGTACAAACCATCCGCGACAGCGCCTATGCCGGGCTCATCGACGCCAAACACGCCCTCATCCTCAACCTGCGGGAAAGCCACAACCTCTCCGAAGACGATTATTCCTTCCTCATGAGCTATTACCAGCTAAACCGCCGGGAGGGCCTCTATCTGGATATCCTCGCCGAAGCGCTGCGCCAGTGGCCGGACAACCCCAACTATTGCAACGACATGGGCTACCGCATGCTGCTGGCCGGAGAGGATCCGGAATCCGCCGCCGCGCTCATCCGCCACGCCCTCGTCTTCGAGCCCGACAACATCTATTTCCTGGACAGCCTGGCCTGGTACCACTACCTGGTGGGCGAGTTTGAGGAAGCCCTGCGCCTGATGGACCTGCCCCAAAGGCAGGACGAACTCCCCGCCGAGATCGCCTGGCACATCGGCGCCATTTACCTCGCCTTGGAGGACTATGCAGACGCCCGCGTCTGGCTGCAAAAATGCCTGGACACCGGAAACGACCCCACCGCCGAACAGGAGGCCCGCGAAGCGCTGGAACTGCTGCCCTGAAACTCTCGCCGGAGGCTGGGCCGCCACCGCTCCACCACGCCAACACGTAATCACGCCAACTCTTTCACTCTTTCTCCCTGTCTCTCCATCTCTGTGTCTCTGCGCCTCTGTGTTACAACCCTCACATCAGCCTGTCCAGCAGCTCAGCTCCGTTCACGGAAGGCAACAGACCCGCTTCCACGGCGCTTTTCACGCTGCGGCAAGGCAGGTCGCCGGCTTCAATCTGGGCGCGGGTAACGAATTCCAGGTCCAGTCCGGGGTAGAGTTTCACCAGGTTCCACATCAGCTTGGAAAAGGCGTTGTACCAGCTTTGCAGGATGAAGTCTTCGTTGGCCATGCTGCCATTGAAGAGGCTGACATAGATCTTCAGGTCCTGGCGGTAGCCGTCGGAAAGGTTGAGGCGTTTGAGGTTGGTGGCGATGCGCCCGAAGCGGCGGTTGTTCTCGTTGGAGCGGGGTTTCACGTGCAGGCGCACGATCACCCGGTTCAGGCGGCGGTTGAAGTAGTACACCAGGCCGTCGCAGGTGCCGGTGTAGCCCAGCAGCATGTTCTTGAATTTTGCTTTCATTAGAAACTCCTTGTAGTTTGAAAGGTACCTCCCGAATGCCTCCCGCCTGCAGTGCGGGAATCATTGGAGAGAGAGGAGGGTTTTGTTCGACCGTGGAAACATGTCCCTCTATATATAAGGGGTCAGAAAAATGGGTTTAGTCAAGAACAAATATTCAACCGGGCGAATTACAGGCTTTGAAAATAACTTACTTGACTTTTGGCCGTTTTCTGACCCCTTATCTTATGAGGGGCCCCTCCAAAATAATGAATTTGGAGACCTCAAACCATGGAACAAACACAAATCAATCCCCTGAACCTCATCACTTTCGGCAAATCCATCACCCGTCCGGAAGCGATCGAGACCATGCCCGCCGTCAACCTGATGGCGATGCTGCAAGCCGGCCAGTGGCGCAAGCCCATCGAGGCCATCCGTAAAGAGAAAAACCCCATCCTGCAAAAGGAAATGAAGCTGCGCCTGCCCTACTTCGTCTATGGCGTGCTGGAAGGCAGCCGCAGCGAAGAGAACGTGCGCCAGGTGAACGGCATCGTTTTCGACTTCGACCACGTGGGCGAGATCATCCCGGCCAAACAAAAGCTGATGGGCGCCGCGCCCTGGTTCCGCTGGCTGTTCCGCAGCCCCGTGGACGGATTGAAGCTGATGATTCCCTTCAGCCGGCCCGTGACCGACAAGGCGGAATACCTGCTGATCTGGAACCTGCTGAAAGCCGAGATCGAGGCCAAAAGCGGCTTCCAGGCCGACAACACCCCCGACCTCTGCCGCGCCTGCTTCCTGAGCTGGGACGACGACGTGATCACCTGCCCGGAAGAGTGGCTTCTGGACCTGGACGAGTGGCTGCGCGAGCATAACACAGAGTCACAGAGGCGCAGAGACGGGGAGAAACAGGGAAAAGGAGAAAAGGTTGCGGACGGTGTTGGACGGAAGGTTGACGTCCCCGTCAACCAGATAACAGGAGCGACCGACGTCCCCGTCGGTCAAGGCCCGGAGGGCCTTTCAGGACCAAAAGACAAACCCCTGCGGGGTTTCGCAAACGGGGACGTTTGCGGCTCCTGTAACGCGGCGGACGTTTGCGGCTCCACGATCACACTCGACGAAGTGCAGGCCAAATCAGCCGTGGAATACCTCGCCCAGCGCAAGCTGGACCGGCGCGAGTGGATCCGCTGCGGCATCGCCCTCTATAACCATTTCGGGGAGGACGGCATCGTTTACTGGCTCCAGTTCGCCTATAATCCGAATTACAGCGACACCCCGGAGGACCTGCGCAAGGTTTGGGAACGGCTGAAGAAATACCCCGGCGTCAATATCGGCACGCTGTTCTACATCGCGGAACAAAATGGCTGGGTAAATGCCATAACCACAGGAGCGACCGACGTCCCCGTCGGTCAAGGCCCGGAGGGCCTTTCAGGACCAAAAGACAAACCCCTGCGGGGTTTCGCAAACGGGGACGTTTGCGGCTCCTGTAACGCGGGGGACGTTTGCGGCTCCTCTGACATCCGCTCCGGCTCTTCAGGCGAAAACACCCGGAAGGTCGACGTCCCCGTCGACCAAAAGCCCGCAGGGCTTTGTGGAAAGGCGAAAGGGTCGCTCCTGCGGAGCGAGGTTGACGGGGACGTCAACCTTCCGAAACCCACCCTCGCCGATTTCCCCGAACTCCTCGATCTCTTCCGCCGCCCCCAAAACATCCATCTGGACCGCGACCAACTGCCGCGCGAGATCGTGGGCTACCTGGACCTCGTGGGCCGCATCACCGACGCCCAGGACGGCGCCAAGCTCACAGCCTTCCTGCCCGTGGTGGCGGCCACCATCGGCAACAAGGTGTTCATGTACAACGCCGGAACGCGGCATTACTGCAACATCTGGGCCGCCATCATCGGGCCCTCCACCGTTTCCCGCAAAACCACCGTCATCAACCAGGCGATGAAGATGCTGCAGCCCTTCAAGGAAACCCTGCGCGAGCTTTCACCCAAAGAACGCAACGAACAGGACATCGAGCTCAGCAGGGTGACCCAGGCGCGGCTTTACAACCTCCTCGCCATCAACCCCAACCGCCTCATCCTGCAGATGGAACTCAGCGCCTGGATGCGCGAAATGGGCAAATCCTACAACGCCGGGATGAAGCAGGAGATCACCGACATGTTCGACGGCAAGGACCGCTCGATAGCCAAGATGGAGATCGACGAACACATCGCCAAACCCGCCTTCAGCATCGTGGGCGCCACCACCGAGGACTGGTTCTTCCAGGAACTGCGCGAGGTGGCGGACCAGCGCGGCGGCTTCCTCCAGCGCTTCATCATCTGCATCATCCAAAACATCGACGTCAACGAACTGCGCCTGGCCAGCGTGGACGCCTCCGACTGCGACCGCGAACTGGCGGCCTGGGACGAGATGCTGGCGGTGTTCCGGAGCCTGCCCGATTCCCGGCGGCTGCTGGCCTCCGAGGAGGCCGGGGACTTCCGCGACGCCATCTACGCGGACCTGATGAAGGCCATCGCCCTCAACGCCAACGACCCTCAGGCGGCCTACTGCGCGCGCATCTTCGACAACTACTTCTGGCGCTTCTGCATCCTCATCTTCCTGCTGAAAAACTGGCGGGACCTGCGCGAAGCCAGGGACAACGACCACCTGCAAACCTGGTTCCTGCACAACAAAGTGGACACCCGCACCGCCAAAGAGGCCTGGTATCTCTGCCAGTATTACTACGAGAACACCCGGCCCTTCCTGAAGCAGCTAACCGAAGGAAGCAAGCTGGATGAGGAACGCCACCTGTTGAAGATCCTCCAAAAAGCGCCGGGGCAGGAACTGGGGCATTCCCGCCTGCTCTGCAAATCAAGGATGCCCTCCCGGGATTTCCGCAAGTGTGTGGAGAGCCTGGTGGAGCGGCAGGCGATAATCTTCCATGAAAGAGATTCGGGGTACCGAAACAGAGTCAGCATGGTTTACAGCCTCAATCCCGTATTGAACGACGTGGATATCTCCTGACCAAGCAAGGAAGGCAGGGTGGCGAAAGTTGCCCTGCCTCTGTTTTAATGTTTCTAATTGTTCTAACATTTCCCTGGCTTTTACACCCTCACAGGGCGTTTTAATTTTTCTAATTTTTTAATAGTTCCCTGTCTCGGAGCCGGAGGTCGATGCCGGATGTGGATAAGTGACAGTTGTTCAAGATAAGACTATATATAACATATATATACCTATATAACTACTAATACCTACTATATTAGTATATATTATATCTATATAGTATATATATCAGTATCTTACATGTTCCTCGTCCTGGTTCTGGAGCCGGTGAGTGAAAAGGCCACCAGACAGGGAACTATTAAAAAATTAGAAATATTAAAATGGCGGCTGCCGATTCGGGGATTCCGGGTTTATGATGTGTTCCGGGCGCCAGGCAGGGAATTAATGAAAAATTAGACAAAATGAAATGGGTTAACAGGGCGATATCCATTGAGGTAAAGCCATTATGATTTGGCTCCGCGTGCAGGCAGGGGACATCTTTACAATCATGTCCCAAAACCGAGTATCAGAGTTTAAACAGAAAACAATTGACAAGATTGTTGGTTTCATTTAGGTGTAATTTTAGTGTTTTAGGACATAAGCTAATTCTGGAAGATATGGGAGGTGTTATATGCCAATACCCTTAGCGGTGCCTTTTGTTATTATAATTGGTGGACCCATTTTGTACGCTATTTTATGGAGAAAAATATGGAAATACTTCCACGGTAAAACCATCTGTATAATGGGTGAGAGATTTGTGGGGAAATCTGTCATTGCCAATTTCATACAAACAGGCTTATACCAAGAGGAATACAATCGCGTAAATTCAGAAAGAAAGCTCAAAGTGTCAAAGAAATTCAAAGATGCAAAAATATTTGTAAAATATCTCTATGATGAATCAGGAGCTGACGACCAAATAAATCTCTGGGAGATAAGACTTAAAGATTCTGATTTTGCTATGTACCTATTTCGCGCAGATCTAATATATGGCATGGAGCTTAAGGATATTATCAGATATTTTAATGTCGATGACATCAGCCTTAAGAAGAAATTCAAGCAATTCACAATTTATTTTGGCATGTATCTGAAAGATACAGGATTTCCTTATGAACACCCTGATTTCGACATCAATGGAGAGCAATTCGAGAAGCTATCTATGTTTTACGATAACTATAAGAAAAGATCAGTTAGAAGAATACGGGATGATTTTTGCCAGATCAATGATTGGATAAAGAAATCTCCGAAAAAGATAGTACTGGTAGGAACCCATGCTGATTGGATACCTTGGCACGAAAAGGGATCGATGCTGAAAGGAAGAGACATGTTTGACAGATTCAAAGATGAGTTACTTACAAAGGTTCCAGAGATCAGCAGACAGATGGCGAACAGACTAGTGATTGGAGGACTGGATGGGTTCGATGAGACGGAATCAGTAGTTATCCAAGCTTTGAAACTTTTAAAGGAGAACTGATGAAATCACGTATTTATTTCTGGACCAAGGATCTCGGCCATATGACCAGGGATCTGTTCTATGACGCAACGGAAAAGGGTGAATACATCACGATCGAATCTGGCATTCAAGAAGTAATCGTGTCCGCGTCCCGGGTAACGACAGAAGGTCGAAATATTCGTGGCACCGATGGCAATGTAGACTTGTACATACATAAAAACGACGCGGTCTTGAATGTCAGAAATAATGAGACTGATCCCGCGAACAGGTATGCCATCATCACGATGTTTGTAGAGAATGTGTTTTCATACGCTGAAAATGAATGGGATAACCTAAGAACTAAACTGGAAGATTTTGCGAAGTCACTATCAAGGACTTTTCCTGAGAACACCCTCAAAGAATTTCATACAGTATTCCAAACTATCCAGAATCAAAAAAAAAAACGCTTCATACGGGTGATCTTAGTATCGACACTGGCATTGTTAATAGTCTTGTTGTTGGTTATAATCTATCTAAACAAAAGGTAAAGCCCATACGAAAACCTTTACTAAGTCTATTGGAATCAGTAAGAAAGGAGGTAAAAAAATGTCTGACAAAAATTATCTGGTAGCGGAGCCGGGAAGTAGAAAGATAATTATGATCTTATCGCACCCTGAATACCTTAGGATGCTAAACAAAGGAGACGGAGGACTGCGCGCAAACTCGAGTATATTAGTTTCCGATTATGATCAGATAAGATCGGATCCCGATTATGTGAATTTACTTGGTGAACTCATTGCGCCAGACACAGTTTTAATGCAAAGCCCCTATTCCGAAGTCATGTACGAGACAACATCCCAGGCTTTATACACCTTTTCTATTGCCAAGCACATGATAGTAGCTGAGTTATTGCAGCTATTAGGTTGTCGGAAAATACACCTGAGCCAACTCGATGTGGTCCAAGAAAAGAAAACCAGAGAAATAGAGTTTGATGCAAAGAATCCAAAAGTCAAAGGAAAGTATAAATCACTGAATCTGGATGAGAAAAGTCTATGCAAGTTTATTGGTCTTGAAGCGGAGTACCCCAGCGGAAAACCCAACATAGAGAAAGCGCGAGAGCTGTTGGTACGCAACAAACTAGCTAAGGATTTCATTCTGAATTCTTGGATCAATCAACGGCTAAATGCTGATAACAGACTCGAAAAGTTTGACTTCAAGGTCACGCTATCAGAAGAAACAAAGCACATGGCTGAGCACCATCTAAGCGTGGATATCCCTGCTTTCTTGAAACTCAAGGGAGACACAAAAACAGAAGAAATCAGGAAAACTGCTTTGATAGTTACATACGCCGTAGAATTTTAGTCTATCAATGATTATGTCTATATCTGTTTAGTAGAAGTGAGCGCTATCTTGTTGGAAATCAAACACTGAGATATCTTTCAACTCCCGAGTGCCGGATGTTGACAGCCATCCCACCAATCTTGAAGTCGCAATTTGCAACCTCAAGTTGGGGAGGACGACGGACAGCACCTACGCCTTCACGGAACACGGGGCGATCATGGCGGCTTCGGTGCTGAATACTCCCAAGGCTGTGGAAATGAGCGTCTTTGTGGTGCGGGCTTTCATCAAACTCCGCGCCCTGGCGATGCAGTATAAGGAACTCACCCGTAAGCTGGCACAGATCGAAGCAAGGCTGGGCGAACACGACACCGCCATCCTGGAGATAGTGGGCGCCATTCGGCAACTGATGGAGCCGCCCGCCCCAAGACAGAAAGAGGTGGGGTTCAAACCGTCCAAGTGAGGGGTGATCTTTTTTCAAGCATCTTCTCTGGTTCCGTGCTATTCCGCGACCCATTCTTTTTGGCTATTCCCGCGTGGCCTGGATTCCGGGGCCCCCACCCCGGAATGACACGGCGGAGCATGGCTTTTCTCTGTCTCTCTGTCCCTCTGTTTTGATAAATCTTTTGTGCCTCGGAATGAATTCCGGGCACCCAACAAGCTGAAGCTTATGGTACAAACGAAAAAGCGGACGGGGTGTTGATCCGTCCGCTAATTCTTTAGAGGCCGCCATTGGTCAGTGGCGGCCAGTTTTCATCCTCCGCCGCTGGATTCATTCCAGCCAGAGGAAGGGATCTCCCGGCCGGACGTGGGCCAGGAGGAATTTGAACACCTCCGGGGCTTCTTTTTCCGCTTTGGCCAGGAGATAGTACCAGGCCTGCATGTTCGCCTGGTAGTTTTTCACGCGGGTGGTAACGAAGCTCCTGATGCGTCCTTGGGGGGTGTTGACCTCAGCCAGGAAGGCGCGGATGGCCCGCAGCTCGCCGGCGCAGGCGTCGGCCTGGTCCTGATGGCCGAGATCGAGGTGGGCGGCAATCGCTTTAAGCAACTGTCTGGCGCGCTTCCGGCATTCGTAAAGGGCCCGGTTATCCGTCATCGGGACCAGCTGTTCGCGGATCACGCCGTGGGAGTAGCCGTTCCAATCGCAATCATCTTCCGCCAAAGGAGCCTGGAATTCGCGGTTGGCCGGCTCGCGCGTGTAAAAAGCGCTCAGCGCCAATCTGGCGCCCAGCAGTTTGCGCCGTCTGGCCTTGAGCCAGGCCAGGGCGCGGTTCAGTTCATAGTTCTCCAGACCTTGTTCAGATTGCCTGGGGGTCATCGCCTCTCCTTTGAGGGCTGGGGTCGGGGTCGGCGTTGTCGCCGGGGTTGGACGCTCCGGTTAAACTGGCGTCCGGCCTGAACATTTGAGATAATGCCGGTTTCAGCATCGTTACTCCCCGCCGGAGCGTGCCGCTTGCGGAAGCTGGGGGTGGAAAGTTATCCACATCCATCCACATCCTTCCACAATTTTCCTTGACAGAAACCAGAACCGCCATAGAAAGACAAAAGCTACTGCCTTATAACGGTAACAAGCTCTGCCGGTGGTGTGGCAGCACTGCCGGCTTTTGTAAATTTCGCGCCCCCTGAGGGGCTTTTTTTTTGCCCTGGTTGGCTATCCGAAACCGTGGCAGCGGCTTGCCGGAAAGGCCGGGGCAAAATCGTTCTGCCGTCGCCAAAATATTTTCGCTGAATACCCTGTCAAGCTATTTCCGGGTGTTTTTCAGCTTTTTTTCCGGAACCCCTTTAAGGCTTTGGAGATAGGAATCAAGCCGGTTGGAACGGGATCGGGGTGCTTGCGGCGCAAAACACTATTCCGCAAATGTTTGGGGAAATATCGCCGGATGTGACCACAGCCAGGCAGTTGTTTTTTCCTACGGATGCGACGGATTCAACGGATTGTACGGATGTAAACGTCGCCACTTAGCCTCGGAGTGTCATTCCGGGGACGCGCGCGACAGCACGCGAAGACCCGGAATCCAGCCCTGGCGGGAATAGCCCATCCTAGACACAGGCCAATGCGGGGTCGATCCAGACGCAGTCTGCATCGACACCTTCCCAGGGCATTAGCCAAACCGTCTGGATTCCTGGGCCCCGGCGTTAAAACGCCACCCCGGAATGACAGGCTGAGGCTGGGCGGATAGACCGTCTGGATTCCGGGACCCCAGCGTTAAAACGCCACCCCGGAATGACAGGCTGGTTTGAACCCCTACAACCCATCCGCGCCATCCGTGCCATCAGCGTGAACCCCTCTTGATCCCGATGATCCCCCTTGGTGGCGATATTCCCCTTGCGTACCCCTGTTTTTCTCATACGCACGTTTATAGAGGGAAGTTTTTTTACTCGCGCGCGGAGCGAAAAAGCGGACCCCGAATCCAAACAAGGAGGACAAAGCCATGAAGGTAAGATTCAAATACGGCATCGCCACCTACAGCGGCACCATCGACGAGATGGTCTATGGCAGCTACCGCGACGACAAGCTGTGCATCGGTCGGGATTACGTGTATCCGCGGCTGACCGCCAACAACGCCCTTGTGGGCAGCGTGGGCAAAAACCTGGCCGAGCTGTGGTCCAACGCTTCGGCGGAGTACAAGGCGGACCTGAAAGAGTACAGCCAGCGCAACGGCATGGAAAACGTGCCCAAAACGCAGCTTCCGCCCACCAACTACGCCCTGTGGA
>Ga0265295_1001552_pt1 | contig 40083 bp, 33 predicted proteins | sample Munlansysbiofilm_FD_192503 | JGI IMG/M metagenome (GOLD analysis project Ga0265295, IMG submission 192503) | Leachate microbial communities from a municipal landfill in Southern Ontario, Canada - Methane capture system biofilm | ecosystem: Engineered > Solid waste > Landfill > Unclassified ... | reverse complement strand
ATGGCAAACTCCTTCAGACAGAATGAAGCCCGGCATTGGGCTATTCAAAGAAGTTATACCCTGACGGAAGGAATCGGCGATATTATGACTTGGTCTTTCCTGCCGCGATAGCGGCTTCGTTCAACAAGGCGGGCGAAAGATTTTTCGCCCCTGCGTTTGCATACCGCTATGGTTGATTCTAGCCGCGCGCATACGGAATACCAAGCGCCATCCATTGCACATCTCTACAGGTGCTAACCTAGAACCAGGCACAATGAAATATACCGTAGGGGCGAAAAATTTTTAGCCCTTCCCTTTGCATACCGCCATGGTTAATTTTAACCGTTCTGGTTCGAACAATCGAAACCACACCCAGGGACTGCCACCAACGCTCCGGCTGCGGCACCTAAATAGATTGTGCACAAACGCAGCCACCACTATCTCCTTGACATCCCCACGTGGCAATGCTAACTTACGCAATTCCTTGGTGCCCATCGGTCGGCACCTTACGTGTTTTTGGTAGATTTCCTCAAGATATCCCCCCCTGACACCAATCTATGGGATTCCCAACCTGACAGACCGTTGCGGCGCCATGCGCCGGATAGGCGGAATCCAATCTGGAGTATTAAGTTACATGACGTTTGACACCCTCGGTCTTAAGGCCGAACTTCTCCGTGCTGTTGCCGAAATGGGCTACAGCAAACCCACCCCTATTCAACTAAAAGCGATCCCCGCAGTGCTCAATGGCGGCGACATGCTCGCCGGAGCCCAGACCGGAACCGGTAAAACAGCCGGGTTCACCCTGCCCCTGCTGCAGCGCCTGCATACCAGCACAAAACCAAAAGCAGCAGGAAAACCCGCCGTGCGCGCCCTTATTCTGACCCCAACGCGTGAACTGGCGGCTCAGGTTGGTGAAAGTGTCGCCAATTACGGGCGCTACCTGCCGCTGAGTTCCACTATTATCTTCGGCGGGGTTAACATCCGTCCTCAGATCAACACCCTGCGCAAGGGGGTCGATATTGTAATAGCTACACCAGGACGCCTGCTTGATCATGTGGGGCAGAAAACTCTGGATCTTTCCCAGGTTGAAATTCTGGTGCTGGATGAAGCTGACCGGATGCTGGATATGGGTTTTATCCACGATATCCGTAAAATTATGGCGCTGTTACCGCAAAAACGCCAGAGTCTGTTATTTTCCGCCACATTCTCAAACGAAATCAAGAATCTGGCCGACAAACTGCTGCATAAACCTGTAATGATTGAGGTTGCCCGGCGCAACACCGCTGCTGAGCAGGTAAGCCAGACCGTGTATCCCATCGACAAAAGCCGAAAGCGCGAATTGCTCTCCCATCTGATCGGGTCGCAAAACTGGCAGCAGGTTCTGGTCTTTGCCCGCACCAAGCACGGCTCCAACCGTCTGGCGCAACAGCTGGAAAGGGATGGAATCCGCTCCACTGCCATCCACGGAAACAAGAGTCAGGGTGCGCGGACCAAGGCCTTGGCTGATTTCAAAGCGGGTAGAGCGCGGGTGTTGGTCGCTACCGACATCGCTGCACGTGGGCTCGACATTGAGCAATTGCCGTTTGTGGTCAACTACGATCTGCCCAACATCCCGGAAGACTACGTGCACCGGATCGGGCGCACCGGACGTGCCGGACACACAGGTCAGGCCATCTCCCTGGTAGCCGGAGATGAAACCAGACTGCTCCAAGCCATTGAAAAAATGCTGCAGAAGAAAATAACCAAAGAGCATGTCAAGGGCTATGAGTACAAAGGCGAAGATACCGAAAAGACCAAATCCGCAGGCGCACAACCCGGCCGAAGCAACAACAATGGGCGCAATGCAAATGGACGCAATTCGTTCAAGAGCAAACAACGCCCCGGCCGAAGTCAAAGCCGTTACGCCAACGCATAAGGCCTGATTTAAGGCACATATGCATTCCCACGCGGGAGCGTGGGAACGAGAGTATGAATACTAAAGCGGCACCTGTTTCCACGGGTGCCGCTTTTTTTTATTGCCATTGGCGACTGTTTATTTCGCTATCGCGTAGCGCGGTGCTGGAGGGCGAAAAATTTTTCGCCCCTACATTTGCGTACCGCCATGGCTACACTTTTCATCCAGGTCGCATCCCGGCAGCACCCACCCTACCCCACATTATTCAGAAACACTCCCAGACTTCATCACCTTGCGGCATTCCTCCAGTACTGTCTCTATGGCGGGAATATCCATCATGGAACGGCCAACGTATTTCCAGCGCAGTATTCCGCCCTGATCGATCAACACCTGCATCGGCATCCGTCCCAGGCGCAGTAGCCGGTTGGGCTGCGCATACAGATTCAGGATCTCATGCTCCGGATCGGGGATACCGACGAAGCTCAGGGCGGCAGCATCCAATCCGGCTTTGTGCCAATAGGCAACAAAAGCGTCCGCTTTTTCGGGGCCGACAATAACAACCTGAACATTCAGGTCTGAAAACTCACTGGCGTGGCGGCGCAACTGCGCCATGTGCCTACGGCAGAAAGGTCAGTTGAAGCCGCGATTGAGTACCAGCAGCACAGTCTTTTGCTCGCGAAAACTGCTTAAAACCACTGGATTTCCCGCAGTGTCTGCCAAAGAGAAGCTTGGAGCTGTTGCGCCTATTTCCGGCTGGGTATTCATGGTCATTCTCCGTGTGTGTCTGTAGAAAACAGACGGGTATAAATGCACTCCGGCCCTTATTGCTTCTGGTGCTGTCCTGTAATTCGTTTCGCTGTAGTTCCTTGGGCTGCTATGCTGCCGGCGGGCGCCGACCCATCAGCAAAAACACCACAAATATAATTATAAAAACAAAAAACAGAATCTTGGCAATCCCCGCAGCCGCACCCGCGATTCCGGTGAACCCCAGCAGACCCGCAATAATAGCAATTATAAAAAATGTAACCGCCCAGCTAAGCATAGTTTGGTCTCCTTTTCTTTCTGGTTGTTATTCCCTTTTTATGGATGAAAGCATGTCGGTGTCTTCCTTCTGCGGAGGCTTGCAGGCCTTTCAGGGGGGCAGCTATCGTTGCCTGCACACCGCGGATGTCCTCCCCCTTTGTCTCTCCCCCTGGATTGTCATTTGGAAAATGCGCAACACTCTCCTTCAGTGCTTTTTGTCCGACGAGAACATGCAAACAACACTTTTGATAATTTCACCAATCACGATGGCATACTTTGCCACATATTCAGCGGTCTCATTGATCGTCAAGACCGTATCGGTGGTTTCGTGCGAAATCGTTCTAATCGCCGCACCTGCTTCGCCGACACTTTTTTTGACCTCTTCGCTGATTATGGCGGTATTCTCCGCAATTCCATTAAGATTTGGAATGATTTTATTTAAATGGTCTTTATTCCCTTGCAACACCGCTGTAGCTTCTTTTACCAAGCCGTTAATGTTTCTCAGCGTCACGATGGCATATCCACCCGCCACCACAATTAAAGCAAATAAGATAAATATCCCCAGCTCGTTCAGGGTTATGGATCCTTGCATAAGGCTGTCCTTTTTTTCTGGGTTAAAAGGCAGTTTCTATCAATTTCTATTTTTTGGATTCAACCTTCTTGTCTTCGTCTGTTTTTTCCAGGGTTTCTTTTACAGCATCAACCCCTTTATGTCCGGCTTCGCGTAACAGGGCGCCTTTTTCCGTGACCGAAGCATATATTTTGTCTTTGGCTGCGGCCGCATCTTCTCTTAAATTTTCCACGGTTTCGCCGGTTCGTTCAGCTATGATCTGGCGCGTTTCTTTACCTGATTTGGGAGCGAACAAAACCCCGAGCGTAACCCCCACCGCAGCGCCAATACCGGCGCCGATGGCTAAATTTGTAGTTCTGCTGCGGCGGATATCCCTTGCCCGCGATCCACTGGCTCTTTTGACTTGATTTGCCAATTCATTTAAAATCATGACGTATCCTCCTGCTTTGAGCATATTTTTCCACATGGTTTACTCCCCTTTAGCTAAATTTCGGAAGTCCGGCAAACGTTCCTGGTTTGTATATCGGACGAAAAAATAGTGACCTATCGTCGAAAAGCAAATAAACCCAACCCGTGCATATCTCTTTGTTGGCGCTGATGCCATCCTCCTTTCGCTTGTCTGCTTGTGAACATCCTGCCAGTGCGGCAAGCCCTCTTCTTGAAGCAGGCCCTCAGAGCGGAAACAACGGGCATCTCCCCGAAGATCTGTTCACCAAGACCAGTTCCCCGTCCATCGTTCAATTTCTTGGCCTCTTTATGACTTACCACAACAGAACCATTTTTCAACAGCAGGAGTTTTCATCCAGCATACAGAAGTTCTCCCCGTCCAGACTTTCGAGCTGAATGGTGGAGTGCGCGATACCAAAGTCGTGGTGCAGGTCTCTCTGCAAATCACACAAAAAAGTGTTATCGATGCGCGCATCACTAACCACCAGGTGAACAGTCAGAGCAACTTGGGTGGTGCTCAGAGGCCATACATGCAGATCGTGCACCCGCTCTACCCTTTTATGCTGCAGAAAATAATCGTGTATCGTCGCCACATCAATACCTGAAGGCACCGCATCCATGGCGTAATTCAGGGAATCCCGCAGTAAAGCCCAGGTGCCGATAAAGACCGCCACCACAATGAAGATACTTATAAGTGGATCAAGCCACAGCCAGCCCGTATACAAAATGATCACCCCGCCAAGGACGACCCCCAGGGATATCGCTGCATCCGCAACCATATGCAAATACGCCCCTTTGATATTCAGGTCGTGCTGTTGCCCTTTGACAAACAGCAACGCCGTCGCAGTATTGATCACCACCCCTATCGCCGCAACGACAATAACCGTAACCTCCGCAACAGGTTCCGGCTGGGAAAAACGTTTAAACGCCTCCAAGGCAATCCACCCCAGGGCAACCAGAAGGAGCATGGCACTGAGCAAAGAGGCCATTACGGTTGCCTTGCGTAACCCGTAGGTGCGTTTTTGCGTTTTAGCTCTGGCGGCGAGCACGGTGGCACCCCAGGCCAGAACCAGGCTGAACACATCACTGAGATTGTGCCCGGCATCGGCGAGCAGCGCCATCGATCCGGCCAGGCCACCATATATCGCTTCAATAATGACGAAGACAATATTGAGCCCGATACCAAGGGCAAAGGCCCGATCGTAGTTCTCTATTGCGTGATGATGTTCGTGCCCCATGTTAATATCTGCATCCCCCTGCAATGCACAGGAATCGCTTATTTTTTATTTCTTTGCCTTTGATTTCTTAGACAGCCCCCTCATGCTCCAAGGGGCCGCTGAACCCACCAACCGTATATGTACTCACTATAATCCCGGCAGAAAGATTCGCCGCCGGTGTTTCAAGCAACAAATGCTTGTGGTGGTACAGCATATTTCCTGCACCACTATTTACTCGTGAGGGGTGAGCCGAAGCAAACGCCCCCCTTTTTTATCCTCCAGAACCCATATTGCCCCTTTAGGTCCTTGCTCAACCTCGCGGATCCGTTTACCCATGGCAAAACGTTCAACTTCCTCAGCGTGGACACCTTCAATCCTGATGCGCAGCAGTGATTTTGATTTGAGTCCTCCGCTAAAGGCATTCCCCTGCCACTGTGGGAACATGGAGCCGGAGTATATTATCAAGCCTGAAGGTGCAACAGTTGGCACCCAGTATAGCTCGGGGGCATGGAATTCCGGCCGCGTATCGTGGGCAGGAATGGGAATACCGGAGTATTGATTGCCCCAGGATACAAGGGGCCAACCATAATTATCTCCACCAACGATCAGATTAAATTCGTCCCCGTGTCTGGGCCCCATTTCGTTTACCCAGAGTTGTCCATCCCTGTCAAAAGCAATACCAAGCATATTGCGATGTCCGAGAGTCCAGAAGGTTTTTGCCCGTTCTCCCTTATCCTGAAATGGGTTATCCGGTGGCACCGATCCATCCGCGTTTAATCTGATGATCTTGCCCAAATCTTGTTGCCAGCTTTGGGCCGGTGTCTGTTTCTGCCGATCTCCAGAGGTGATGAATAAATGCCCATCCGGGCTGAATGCCAAGCGATGGGAATAATGCCCGCTGCCTGAGACTTTGGGCTGTTGGCGCCAGATCACTTCAAGATTTTCAAGTTCTGGCACTGCGGCTGCGGGGCGGAGTTTAGCCCGGGCAACAACGGCCCCCCTTTTTCCTGAAGTACCCTGTTCAGCATACGAAAGGTATATCCAGTGGTTATCCTTATACTGAGGATGGAGAATTATGTCGCCCAACCCTCCCTGGCCAGCGTAAGCGACCTCAGGCACCCCTTTGACAGGGATTTTGACGCGGTCCCCCAGGTGAAACAGGAGCAAAGTACCTTTTTTTTCGGTTATCAGGAGGTTCCCATCCGGCAGAAAGGTCATGGCCCAGGGTTCATTGAATGATCCGAAGCTTTCGGCGAAGAGCCTTGACCCTGCATTACCCGAGATTATTTTATCAACGGATTCGGCAAAGGTCTGGCATGAAAGCAGGAGCAAGAGGAGGAGGAAACTTATTAAGCGTAGTGAGTGCATAATTCTCTCCCCTTTAAGGATAGGACTTGAATACCGGAAAAAAGCGCTTGAAACCGGTTAGCGCAGAAAGCAGGCTCCCTCCAACCACAGGCCAAGCTTCTCTATTTTTGGCCTTTTAGTCTGCCGGCTTCTTTATGCGCTGGATTTGATTAACGTTATAAAAACCTGACCGTTGTTTCTACGTTCAGTCTAGATGCTTCATCCAGAACTGCAAGTGATGGACAAGGTTTTCTCCATTCGGTTCCGGCCAGGATAAGGACAAGGGCCCAGGGCAAAGCGTCTGTCTAATTATTGTGCTACAATGGCAGACAACGCACAACTGTCCGCGTGCACAACGCCAGCGTTAAAATAGCGTCTCTGCTTACAGCTCAACCCCTTAAGTCAAAGCTCCAATAACAAGCGCAAATAGATCCCACCTATGAGAACCTGGAAGCTTGCCACCGCAACTTCGCAAGGTAGACTGTGTATTGGCCGCGACGGGTTACTTTAGCGCAGGCGCGGTGTTCCTGAGCGTTACTTTGGCCCACTTTCGCTACTTGAATGACGCCGGAACCATTCAAGCAGAAGCATTAAAATGCCGGCAGCATAATCATAAAGGGAGGATTATTTTATGGATCTAATCACAATGGAGAATTTGAGGGAAATTTCAACAATACGTTCCCCCTGGTGTATTTCGTTGTTCATGCCAACCCACCGGGCCGGACGGGAAATGGAGCAGGACCCGATCCGTTTCAAGAATTTGTTGCGAAAGGTGGAAGAGCAGCTGCTGGCCAGAGACCTGCGTTTACCGGAGGTGCAGGAAATACTCAAAGAACCTCGGCGCCTGCTCCAGGACAAAAACTTCTGGCAGTGTCAAAGCGACGGGCTGGTAGTATTTTTCTCAAAGGATCTCTTTCTTTTTTTTAGACTACCTGTCGAATTTGCCGAGACAACAGTGATCACCGATCGCTTTCATGTAAAGCCGTTACTTCCGGTTCTGGCCAGTGACAGTGCCTTCTATATCCTTGCACTCAGCCAGAATCAACTGCGGTTACTGAAAGGGACACGACACTCAGTGGATGAAGTGGACCTGGGCGATACACCTGAAACACTTGCCGCAACCTTTCCAGAGGGTTTTCCGGAAAAACAGCTCCAATCTCATACTAGCAGGGCAGCAGCAGCGGGAGGCGGAACCCGTACCCCCCTGTTTCATGGACACGACCCCAGCGAGGACACGAAAAAACACATCCGCAAATGGTTTCGCACCATTGATAAAGCGGTAACAACTCTTCTCTCAGGCACGCAAGCTCCGCTGGTACTGGCCGGTGTAGATACCCTTTTTCCGCTCTACAAGGAAGCCAATACCTATCCACATCTGGAGGATGAAGGGATCCCGGGGAATCCCGATGAGATGAAGGCGGAAGATTTTCTCCCGCTGGCCTGGACCATCGTCGAGCCGATATTTAACCAGGAGCGGGAAGCCGGTTTCGCGCGCTATCAACAACTGTCCGGCACCGGACAGACCACGGCCGACGTTGCCGAGGCGGTTCTGGCTGCGCATCACGGGCGCATCGCGGTGCTCTTTGTTGCCGTCGGCGTGCAAGTGTGGGGCCGGTTCGATCCAGAAAACAATCGGGTTGATCTACATGAGACCCCACAACCCGGCGATGAGGACCTGCTGGATTTTACGGCCATCCAGACCTTGCTCAAGGGGGGCGCGGTATTTGTCGTTTCACCGGAAGAAGTTCCCGACCAGGCTCTTGTCGCAGCAGTGTTACGCCATTGATGACAGCATCCGAAAAATCAATTGAGCCAAAGAAATGATCCAAAAGGAGACCGACATGGAACAGGATAAAGGGGCATGGAACCCCTATTTGGCGGGCGCGCTCAGCGGACTGGTGGGAATTTTTTCGGTCTGGTTAACCGGAAAGTATTTCGGCGCGTCCACCTCGTTTGTGCGCACCGCCGGGATGATAGAACAACTTTTCGGTCCAGAGCGCGTAGCCCAAATGAGTTATTTCGTCAAGACCGTGCCCCACATCGACTGGCAATGGATGTTTGTGGCGGGAATATTTCTCGGATCAATGATCGCAGCGCTCACCTCCGGATCGTTCAAACTCCAGGCCGTACCCGATATGTGGGCTAAACGCTTTGGGAACAAGAGCGTCGCGCTCCGCGCCCTCACCGCCTTTATCGGCGGGATCGTGGCGATGTTTGGCGCCCGCCTGGCCGATGGGTGACCGAGCGGACATGGGTTGAGCGGTTCGCTCCAACTAGCTGTCAGTGGTTTTATTGCTCTGGTGTGTTTCTTTATCGGTGGCATCATTGTTGCCCGTCTGGTGTATGGAGGAGGTGACACATGAAAACTCTTATCTATGGACTGGTAACGGGTCTGCTGTTCGGTTTTCTGCTGCAAAAAGGACGCGTGCTGCGCTACGACAAGCAACTCGGTGCCCTGCGGCTGAAGGATATGACCATCCTCAAATTTATGCTTTCCAGCGTGATCGTCGGCATGGTGGGTATCTATCTGCTCAACGATCTGGGCCTGGTCAAGCTTTCCATCAAGGCCACTATCCTGGGGCCCGTCATTCTCGGTGCCCTGCTTTTCGGCCTTGGCTGGGGCCTGCTGGGATACTGCCCGGGCACCTCCGTGGGCGCCCTCGGCGAAGGGCGCTGGGACGCGCTGTGGGGGATCTTAGGCATGATCGTGGGAGCCGGTCTGTATGCCGAGGCATTCCCCGTTCTTGAAAAAACCGTGTACACCTGGGGCAACCTGGGTCGCATCACCGTCCCCCAAGTCCTGGGGGTGAATCATTGGGTCGTCATCCCTCTGTTTATCGTGGGCGCCCTGCTGTTCTTCAGATGGCTGGAGAAAAAGGGATTGTAATAAAGGAGACTTGTCCATGAAAACCATTGTGACTTTAACCTTGAACCCGGCGATCGACAAAAGCTCAAGGGTTGACTATGTGGTGGCCGAACGCAAGCTGTACTGCAAAACACCACGGTTCGAGCCAGGCGGCGGCGGAGTGAATGTCTCCCGGGCTATCAAAAAACTGGGCGGCAAATCCCTGCTCCTGTATCCCGCTGGCGGCCTGACCGGAACGAGGCTTCAAGGGCTCCTGGATGAAGAAGGCTTGAAGCATCATCCGTTTCCCATTGAGGGTCTAAACCGGGAGAGTCTGGTAATTTTAGAGGAATCCACTGGGCAACAGTATCGTTTCGTGATGCCGGGTCCCCAGCTCCTACAAGAAGAATGGGAGTTTCTTATTCAGGAACTGGAAACTATGGAGCCCCCACCCGATTATGTGGTGGCCAGCGGGAGCCTGCCGCCTGGCGTCCCCTCAGACTTTTATGCTCGCATTGCGCGGGTCGGCAAAAGCAGGGGTGCAAAGGTGATCGTTGACGTTGCAGGTGAAGCTCTGGGAGCGACACTTCAGGAAGGGGTATTTTTAATCAAACCCAATGTGCGTGAATTCAAGGAACTGGTCGGCCAGGAGATCAAAGAGGAATCACAGATTAAGGCTGCTGCCCGCAAGATCGTCGAAAGCGGTCAGTGCGAGGTCCTGGTAATCTCCCTTGGCGCGGCAGGCGCGCTGGCGGTTTCGGAAACGTTCACTGAACACATCTTGCCGCTCACTGTGCCAATTATCAGCAAGGTCGGAGCTGGGGACAGCATGGTGGCCGGTATCGTTTTGAGCCTTGCTCGGGGGAAACCGCTCCGGGAATCCATCCTTTTCGGCGTGGCGGCCGGTACGGCCGCCGTCATGACACCGGGATCAGAGCTATGTCGAAGAGAAGATGCGGAGCGACTGTATGCGGGTATGCTTTCTGAGGCATGAAAAACGCTATCAATGAACAACGAGGAGCAACAAGCATGAGATTACCGACCCACAAAACCAAGATTGTGTGCACCATCGGACCCGCCTCCCGGCCGGAGGCCGTTCTAGAACAGCTGATGCTGCAGGGCATGAACGTGGCGCGGCTTAATTTCGCGCACGGCACCAAGCAAGGACATCGGGAGGACATTCGGCACATCCGCACTGTTGCGGCAAAGCTGCAGCGGCATTGCCTGATCATGGCGGACCTGCCCGGCCCTAAGCTACGCATCGGCCAGCTCTTAGAAGAGCCGCTGCAGTTGGAAAAAGGAGACGAGGCTGTTTTTACAATCAAAGACATTGCGGATGCCCCCAACAAGATACCGGTTGACTACAAGCAGTTACCAGAAAGTGTGACCGTAGGAGATATAATTTTCCTTAACGACGGCTTCATCCAGCTCCGGGTGGAGAAGGTGGCGAAAGAAGAGGTCTTCTGCCGCACAGTTATCGGCGGCCCCCTCCTGTCTCACAAAGGGCTGAGCATCCCCGGAGTGAAAATTTTGGCCGAAGCGGTGTCTGAAACCGACCTCGCATTCGTCGATTTTGCTCTGCAGGAGGGGGTGGAAGCCTTCGGGGTTTCGTTTGCAGAGAAAGCTGCCGATCTATTGAAGGTCAAGGAATTTGCGCAAAAAAAGGGGCACTCCGCGTATGTGGTTGCCAAGATCGAGCGTGCTGAGGCCCTTGACAATATCGATGAGATCCTCTCGGTGGCGGATGCGATCATGATTGCGCGCGGCGACCTGGGGGTACAAATCCCCTTGCAGGACGTACCAGCCGTGCAAAAAAAACTGATCCACAAGGCGAATCTCCTGGGACGGCCAGTAATAACGGCGACCCAGATGCTGGTATCCATGACCGAGAACATCCGCCCGACCCGTGCCGAGGTTTCCGACGTGGCCAACGCCATTCTGGACGGCACAGATGCGGTGATGCTCTCCGAAGAGACCGCAATTGGACGCTACCCCGCCGAAACGGTTGAAATGATCGGCAAGATCGCCATATCCACCGAACGGGGGGGGAAATCCGCCCAAACGCAAGCTGATTTACCCACCCACTTCCGCGCGGCTGCGAGTGCCGGCAACGCCACCGTGGAAGATGTCGCCACCCTGAATGCGGTTGAATCGGCCGACGCCCTGAATGTGCGTTACATTCTGACCCGCACCCAAGGCAGAGCCGCACCGTGCCTGATTTCTCGCTTCAGACCTGAGTGCTGGATCCTGTCGCATGGCGGCGATGAGAAAACGAATAACCTCTTGTCCCTGTCTTACGGTGTTCATCCAGTAGTCCTCGATGATGGCAATAGCGGCATTGCCGATATGACTGCCGGGTGGCTGGTTACGACCGGGATGGTTGCAAAAGATGAAAAGCTGATCTGGGTTGAGGATGAAGGGGTAGATGACAAGCGGGAATCTTTGTCGATAAAAATCATCAAGGCCTGAAATTACTACCACAGAACAAAGAGGACGAAGAACCGTCCCAATTGTTCTGTGCTGCCGCTTTTTCTTGCCTTTTTCTAAATTTTTCTGGCGCTCCAGGCGCATGACCCGTTAATGGACTTGCGGATGGCTTCACCAAGGCTTTCCTGCGCCTGGGGTCCGCCAGTCCTTCACGCGAATCTCAGGTTTATCTCCTGTTGTGGATTGGGTTTGGTGATTCAACCCAAGAAGATATCTATGGTCAGTCTTTTTGTCAGGCACGAATGAATTTACAGAATCAAGGATGCACGAACAAAAAGAGCATGTATAGTACACGTAACCACGATTTCGTTTCAGAGAATGAAAAGTGCTTCTTCAAATCTAAAATGAACCTCTGTGTCTATCCAAAAAATCTGGAAAAAGGCAGCCCTGCCGGAGTATATGATGAGACGACCGTTTGATTCCGCACTAAAAAGCATCATGAAGATGTCGCAGACTCCGGCGAACTACTGGGGTGAGTTTATTCTTGATCTTCCAATTGGAATTTTTCTGGTGGGCGCAGGATTACAGCATTTTGGCACACATCCTGTTGCTGCACTATCAACTTTCCTGCTGGGCCTGCTGTTTTTCAGCTTTTTTGAGTACTTCTTTCACCGGTGGATATTTCACGGATCGATTCAGATTATAGTGAAAGGTCACCGCGCCCACCACTTAAACCCGATGGGCTATGACAGTCTTCCCTTCTTTCTGCCCGCCCTGATATTCCTGGTGCTAGTCGGAGCATTTGTTTTGATAATGCCTACTGGCTACGCGTTTTTGTTGACCGGATCTATTGCTTGCGGCTACGTTACCTATGGACTAAGCCACCATATCATCCATCACCATCGTTTCCGCCAGCGTTTTGCGCAACGCTGGGCGGCTAATCACCATATCCACCATGCTCACCCCAACAGCAACTTCGGTGTGACCACACCGCTGTGGGACATTTTACTTCACACCCAATATCTGCCACATAAATTAAAAGCTAACATTTGATTACTTCTGCCAGCCCCTGCTTCCATATCCAACTTCTGCCTGAAGTTTCCAGATGGGCACTATTTAAACCATCCGCGCAAGCTACCATATCTGTTGGTACTATCAAACGTAATGGCTTTTGTCCCTTCCTTCGGTCGATTCAACTTTAGTTTTTTCTGTTTTATCGTCCCAAAGAGGATTGTGCTTTTGCAGAACAGATGTCTTTTCATCCAGTTCTGCCACTTAACTTTGTAGTTAGAAGAAAAGAAAGAGAACGTGATCAAGTCTTAATCAAGGAGGAGGGAAAGGCGGCCTCCCCTCCTCCCCAATTACCCCTTTGTTCTTTGTCGAAATGCTGAACAGCCAAAATGACTTCAAACTGCAAGCGACCATCGAAGTCCACAACGCAACCAAGTCTAGACGATTGTGTCGCCACGGGTTTCAACATCAAAAATAGTCATGATACTTTCAGCATTGTAAGGGCAGGTGTGGGTACGGGGCTGTCCGTCCTTCCCTGTGTGCTGCCACTCAATTGTTTTACCATCTTCTGATTTGGTACAGCGCAACCCCGAAGACTTCCAGGTTTTGGCTAATTCCCACATTTCATCCATATCGAGAAGTGTATAGTTTTCGATTTCAGCGTGGTCACCCCTTTCTATAAATCGGTCGATCGTTTCATAATCGGCAAAGTCATTTTCCCGGCGCCACCATTTGATAAATTCTTTCCCATTCAGCTTTGCTTGTTTTAAATCTTGTAGAATTTCGTTACTTTTCATGTCCTGTCGTCCTTTCTGCAGTCATCAGAAAAACCATCGGCCAAAATTCAGGGTGCAACAGATATCCCTGCTTTTTTAGCACAAACGCAAACTATATTGTACTGGCACTACCCTTAAATCGGTTATTGGAGCTTCCTGTCGCGGCAAACAATCTCACGTCCCCCAAGCTCCCGGTCCCTTCTTTAGTGTAACTCTTATTGAAACCTTTACAAATAATTGCCAACGTATCCCCTTGTTCTTCGTACTGCTACCGTGAATACGGCAGTCTCTCGACAAGTCATCATCTGTTTTTTCGGCAGTACCCTCTGCTGGAGGCCATCAGTGATTGAGCGCTTGAACTTTATGCCCCCTTGTGCTCGTTATGTTGTTAGGCAAGAGCGGATGACGCTCTCGTTTACGTGCTACCCGCGCGCCGTTTTTTGTGTGTTAATCTAAGTATGAGCCAAGATTTCTCTGCGCCTGAACTTCAACACCTTGCTTAACAGGGCGGAGCAACTTCGCAGCAGAGATACTGCAGAGGATTCAGGAGGAGCATAGATGATTATTGGCATAGATATGGGTGGGACACATATAGATGGCGCAATTGTTGCCAACGGCAAGATAATCAAAACCATAAAAAACACCACCGATAGAGATGATTTATTTAAAACCATTTGGACTACACTGCAGGAATTAATAAAGGATATTGATAAGGGTCAGATCGCTAGAATCCACTTAAGTACAACGGTATCCACCAACGCGCTTGTGGAAAACAAGGTAAGTAAGGTTGGTATGATCGTCCAAAGTGGTCCCGGCAGGAATTATGATTTTAGCGCTGCAGGGGATCAGGTAGAGTTTATTGCCGGCTATGTGGATCACCGTGGGATTGTAATTAAGGAGGTAGCGAAAAGTGAAATAAGCACAATCAAAGACAACTTCACCAAAAGCGCGATGGAATCGATTGGAATAGTGGGTAAGTTTTCTACTCGAAATCCAAGCCATGAAATACAAGTATCAGAGATGCTAGGGGATCACTTTGACACCATTACCATGGGGCATAGTTTATCGGGTAGATTGAACTTTCCACGAAGGGTTCACACAACTTATCTGAATGCAGCAGTAAGTAGAACATTTAGAACCTTTGCGGATAACATGGAAAAATCGCTTGAAAAGGAAGGAATTAATGTTCCAGTTCATATCCTAAAAGCTGATGGCGGAACCATGGACCTGGGTACCGCTAAAAACAAACCTGTTGAGACAATTCTCTCCGGTCCGGCAGCGAGCTTCATGGGGCTGAGCGCCTTATTTTCAGAAAGCACCGATGGCATCCTGTTAGATATCGGTGGCACCACTACGGATATTTTTTTCCTCGCCCATGGGGTGCCACTGTTTGAACCACTGGGGATAAGCATTGGTAGCCATAAAACGCTGATCAGGGCAATCTACTCAACCTCTATTGGTCTTGGTGGCGACAGCTATGTACGGATGGAAGACAATAACCTTCGGATAGGCCCTCACAGAGCGGGGCGCCCAATTGCTTTCGGCGGCGAGCACTTAACCCCAACCGATGCGATGGTTGCGTTAGGCAAACTTGAGGCCACAGGCAAACAGCAAGTAATTGCGGCGCTGACCAAACTGGCTAAGCAGTTAAAATTATCGATACAAGAGACCGCCAATAAAATTTTGGACGAGATGGTTAGCCTGATTAAAGAAAGGGTTGATGCTTCTTTGGCAGCAATCAACGCACGTCCTGTTTATACCATTAAAGAGCTGCTGGAGGGTAAAGAGGTACAGCCACAATTTATTAATATTATTGGTGGCCCCGCTAAAATACTCGCACCTCTTTTGGCGGAAAAATTCCACATAAAGGTTAAGTATCCAGAAGAATATGCCGTTGCCAATGCAATAGGAGCGGCGCTGGCTAAGCCAACCATTGAAATCAATATGCACGTTGATACTGAACGGAGAAAATTGTCTGTACCAGAAGTTGAAATATATGAAACGATTGAGCAGAATTATAGTTTAGCAACCGCCCAGAACAGAGCCTTAGAGATCGTCACGGATGCTGCGCGTAAACTCGGAGCACCTAAGGATAATATTGAAGCTGAAATCGTCGAATCGAATAGCTTCAATATGGTTAGAGGATTCTCGAAGGCTTCAAAAAATATCAGGGTTCGAGCGCAGACAACACCAGGACTGATCTATGCGTTGAAAGGAAAAAGACAATGACTAAAGCCAAAAACAGATTGGGCCTGGTCTTTTTTCCAGCTTTTGATTGGGCGATTTCAGCAACACACCCTGAACGGGAAGAGCGCCTCCTGTACACACAGGATCAAATCTTTGAAGAGGGGATTCAAGATATAGATGGAATCGAATTTTACAACCCAGGCGTTGCAAGTGAAAAGGATATAGCAAGAGTTCACTTTGCCGTGCCCGATGCAGCAAGCCAGCTGACACAGTCCCACTTTATCGCGGTTGGCGGGGCAATCCGCGCTTTCCAGGCCGTAATGGAGAAAGAGGTAGATAAATCTTTTGCTTTAGTCAGACCTCCAGGACATCACGCCCACCGGGTTGTATATGGAGATCGGGGTTTTTGTGTGGTGAATGTTGAAGCGGTTGCGTTGGAACGGATCAGACAAGATTACGGCGACTTAAGGGTAGCTATAGTTGATACAGATGCCCACCATGGTGATGGAACCCAAGATATTTATTGGAACGATAAAGATACCCTCTTTATCTCGTTCCACCAAGATGGCAGGAGCTTATACCCTGGCACAGGAGGCATGGAAGAGTTTGGCGGGCCAGCGGCGTATGGGTACAACATTAACATTCCACTGCCGCAGGGAACTGGCGAAGAGGGGTTTTTATACATATTAGATAACGTCGTAATGCCAATCCTGGAGGACTTCAAGCCAGATATAATCATCAACTCGGCTGGACAGGATAACCACTATAGCGACCCGCTGACAAATATGAACTTTACCGCTCAAGGTTATGCGATCCTGAATGAACGTTTAAACCCGGATATGGCAGTTCTAGAAGGTGGCTACTCCATAGAGGGGGCCCTGCCTTATATTAACTTAGGCATTATTTTAGCCATGGCAGGCCTTGATTATTCACATGTATTTGAGCCAGATTATGATGCTGAGAAATTGAAACAAGATGCGGCTATAACCGATCATATTGAGAAACTCGCAGAAATAATCTATGACCTCTGGCAACACAAAGAAGAATTGGCCGAAGAACACTTTAAAAACAAAAAAGAAGTGACAAGGGAACGGCAAATTTATTACGACACTGCTGGAATTATGGAATATCAAGTCCAAACATTTACACTTTGTGAAAACTGTTCCGGGGTTAATACCATCGATTCAAAAAATGATGAACATGCCCATATCTTCGCGATTACAACCCCAAGAAAAGCTTGCCAAGAATGTATTGATAAAGCCTACGCGCTGTATGCCGGTCTAAGTAAACGTGCGTATACCAACATATATTTGCAGGACCGCCCCAGGGATAAGTACTTGTCTAAATAACTATAGTACCGCGAATTGTAGCGCTGCCGATTCCCTGGACACGAGGTTGGTTTATACACTTTGACGCTTTGTGAACCTGTCGCTTTGTGGTCAGCTTTACGGGATGGTGGTGTCTGCAAGCAAATGGGCATGTTGTGTAAAAGAATGGCTGCACAAGTTTATCAGAAAAACCCAAGGTTCTTTACCAAAGTCTGATGCAGGGGAGCATAACGTTAAAACATGAGTATTAACTGGATAATACTGATCATTGGCGGGTTTTTTGAGACAGGGTTCGCGATAAGTATGGGGAAAGCGCAAGCGACTTCGGGCAAAGAAGCGTGGTTGTGGCTGGGTGTTTTTGCCATTTGTGTGAGCATAAGCATGTTGCTGCTGTACAAAGCGATGGGGGGTGAAAATGCGATCCCTGTCGGCACGGCGTACGCCGTCTGGGGGGCGATAGGCGCTGTTGGAACAGTTGTCGCCGGTATTTTATTATTCAATGAGCCGGTGACTTTCTGGCGCATGTTGTTTCTCTCAACGCTGGTTATTTCCGTAATTGGATTGCAGGTGGTAAGTGATGGTGGGATCCCCTGAGGCGGACTCTGGCCAGTTTCAACCAACGCTCAGAGAACCGGCGCCAGCAACCGTGCTGACCGCACGGCAAGCCTGAAGATGAAAGAGCGTTCGGTATAGTCTTCCAGTTTTACCCGGCGGCTGTGGTGGAAATCCTCTTCGAGCATATCTGCAACAGCCGTGACAAAGGCTGTGTCATAGTTTAAGAGGGTCAACTCAAAATTCAACCGAAAAGACCGATTGTCCAGATTGGCCGTGCCCACGGCGGCACATTGATGGTCCACCAGAAATACTTTCTGGTGCAGAAAACCGGCCGTATAGCGGTAGAGTTTAATCCCCACCGGCAGGATGTTGGGATAATATGAAAAAGACGCCAGGTGGACGGTATAGTGATCCGGTCTTTCAGGGAGCAGAATCCGCACATCCACCCCGCGCAGAGCGGCGAGCTTGAGGGCGCCCAGCACCTGGAGATTCGGGACAAAATAGGGGCTGGTGATCCAGATCCTTTCCTCGGCCATATTGATAGCCTGGACGAACATGAGGGCGCAGGTCTCCAAGGTATCGGCCGGCCCCGATGCAATCATCAGAACCTCCTCTGTTCCACCGGGAGAAGGGGTTAATTCCCAGTCCAGGGTGGGAACCTGGGAGGTGGCCCAGTGCCAATCTTCCACAAAGGAGAATTGAATGGTCTTGACCACCGGCCCTTGGACTTTAACATGAGTATCACGCCAGTGCCCGAATCGGGGGTGGCGGGACAGATATGCATCCCCCACGTTGTGCCCGCCGACATAAGCGCAGTTACCGTCGATCACGACGATCTTGCGGTGATTGCGGAAGTTGAGCTGAAGATGGTTGGTTTTACCCCGGGTGCTGTGAAAAGCAGAGACATGGATACCGGCCTGCTGCATTTCCTGCAGGTAGGTGCTGGGTAATTGGTAGCTGCCGATTTCATCGTAAAGAAAAAATATGTTGAGCCCTTCCTGCGCTTTCCGGAGCAGGAGGCCCTTTAGCTGGCGCCCGAGGTGATCATCGGTGACGATGTAAAATTGCACCAGGATGTACGAGCTGGCAGCCGCCATATCTTCGAACATTTGCGCGAATGTTTGCTGCCCATTGATGAGAAGCTGGCTTTGGTTGAATCCGAGAATAGGCATGTCGGCCAAGGTAACCAGGGCACCATTGGCTTTCGATACGGCATTTCGGGTCAGGTTTTTGCTCTGCGCATCAACCTGCAGAGTGTCACTGAGATGGTGAATGGCGGCATCCTGCTGGCAGCGCATACTGACATAGCCCTGAAACTTGTTGCGCCCGAAAATCGCATACAACCCAAGGGTGATAAACGGCAGGGTCACCAGCGCTACGGCCCAGGCCACTGCCCCCTGGGAGGTGCGGACGTTCATCACCGCGTGGACGGCGGCCAAAATACCCAGGATTTCGACCAGCAGAACTACAATGGGCAAGATATCTAGAAAAGTGTCCATCAGGCTTCAGGGATCTGCCGTAAATCGATAATGTTTTCAGGTTTACGCATCTGATCAAGCTATTCCTTGGGTAATTGGCCCATTTAGAGAACCAGACCATCTAGAGAACCAGGTTGTAGGCGTTGGCGGCGCTCGCGCCCCACAAGGATTACAGAAGATTTTTCACCATGTCAATATGTGTGGCTGCTGTAACCTGAGGGCAAGCCCTCCTGATCCCCGCGTTAGCGTAACGCAGCGCTCTGTAAGGGGGGGACTGGGCGCTGTTTATTTGAACAAATTTATAGTTTCGCCACTGGTTGCGGATCCCATGACTTACGCTAAGCTTCAAGGTAATTTCGCAAACTCATTTAAGGAGGTAACTATGCCAATCACACTACCCGATCTACCTTTTGACCAGAATGCCCTCGAGCCTTTCATCAGTGCCCGCACCTTTGAGTTTCATCATGGGAAGCACCACCGGGCCTATGTCGACAACACAAATAAGCTGATCGAAAACACCGCTCTTGCAGGCAAAGACCTGGAAACCATCATCAAAACCGCCGCCAAAGATCCTGACAAAAAAGGGCTTTTCAATAACGCCGCCCAAGTCTGGAACCACAGTTTCTTCTGGCAATGCATGAAGCCCGGCGGCGGCGGGAAACCAACAGGTCAGGTTGCGACCATGATCGATAAAGATCTGGGGGGATATGACAAATTTGCGCTTGATTTTAAAAACGCAGGCGCCACCCAGTTCGGCAGTGGTTGGGCCTGGTTGGTGAAAAAGGACAATAAGCTGGCCATCTTTCAGACTGCAAATGCTGACACGCCCATCACCCAGGGGGTCACACCCCTTTTGGTGGTTGATGTCTGGGAACACGCCTACTACCTCGACTACCAGAACCGGCGGCCTGATTTTCTTCAGACCTTTCTTGACCAGCTGATTAATTGGGACTTTGTCAACGCGAACTTGGGCTGACACGAGCTGGTTTCTGATTTGCAAGCCACTCTTTTCCACAATTTCTGCGTCAATCTGACGCAGAAATTGTGCGGCGTAAATTACTCTTACTCCGATCAAATGCTTGATTTTCTTGCCCTTGCAAAAAACTGCTGGATTTAAATCAGAAATGGTCGCTGTACCCATCCGGAGTATCCGGATGGGTACAAGCTATAAATGGATGGAGGTCACCCATGCCCAACGATCTGCTCGGAATCACATCAACCCTGAAAACAGAAGCGGGATCGGTAAAGTATGCGAGCCTTGCAAAGCTTGCTGACAGAACCGGCGCAGATATCGCGCGACTGCCGCATACAGTCAAAATCCTGTTAGAGAACATCGCACGAAGAGCAGGGAGCAGGGACGTTTCAGAGACCGACGTCGAAGCGCTTGCCAATTGGCCGCACGCTAAACACACCTCGCTTGCATTTATGCCGGCGCGAGTGTTAATGCAGGATTTTACCGGCGTTCCGGCCGTGGTTGACCTCGCTGCAATGAGAAGCTCCTTGGCTCGAGCGGGCGGCGACCCGAAGCGGGTCAATCCTTTCGTTCCCGTCGATCTTATCATCGACCACTCGGTTCAGGTTGATCGTTTCGGCAGCGCTGACGCGTACACCGTAAACCTGCAATGGGAATACCACCGCAACCGCGAACGCTATGCACTGCTGAACTGGGCGCAGCAGGCATTCGCTGAATTCCGCGTGGTCCCCCCCGGAAGGGGAATCTGTCACCAGGTTAATCTCGAGCACCTTGGGCGAGTGGTGAAGGTACGAGACGGCTGGGCGTTCCCCGACACCTTGGTGGGTACCGACTCGCATACGCCGATGATCAATGGTCTCGGTGTCCTGGGATGGGGTGTCGGTGGGATCGAAGCTGAAGCGGCGATGCTCGGCCAGCCCATGTTCCTGCCGAAACCGGTTGTTGTCGGTGTCAGGACGAGTGGAACCCTGCCTGCCGGTACGACGGCGACCGACCTTGTCCTGACGCTCGCCCAAATGCTCCGGGCCCATGGGGTCGTGGGTAAATTCGTCGAATTTTTTGGCGCCGGATTGGGCAGCCTGAGTATCGCCGACCGCGCGACGCTATCGAATATGTCGCCCGAGTTTGGCGCCACGGCAACGCTGTTCCCTGTCGATGCGAACACCTTGAAGTATTTGCACCTCACCGGGCGCGGGGCCAGCGTTGAACTGGTCGAGCGTTACACAAAGGCGCAGGGACTGTTCCGAACCGACACCGACCCCGGGCCGCATTTTGACGAGACGCTCGACCTGGATCTGAGTAAGGTCGAACCGTGTGTTGCCGGCCCCAAGCGCCCGCAAGATCGCGTCGCGTTATCCGACGTCAGGGAATCTTTCAAATCCGGCGCGGCGGCAGAGGTGAATGCCGTTGATATCGCCCGACTCGTTGCCGAAAGTAGCGTCGCGACCGGTGATTTTCGCAAGGTCGCACCGGAGCCGTTGGACGAGCCAAGTGCGGCTGAACGCGTCACCCACGGTTCGGTCGTCATCGCCGCGATTACCAGTTGTACCAACACCTCGAACCCGTCGGTCATGCTCGCCGCTGGGCTCCTCGCCAAAAAAGCGGTCGAGGCTGGTTTGCAATGCCAGCCCTGGGTCAAAACCTCCCTGGCTCCCGGCTCGCGTGTCGTGACCCAGTACCTCGACAAAGCCGGGCTTACTCCATATCTCGACCAGCTGGGCTTCAATCTCGTGGGCTACGGCTGCACGACCTGTATCGGCAACTCGGGGCCCTTACCCGAGGAGGTCGCCGCAGTTGTCGATGAAAAAGATCTGTCGGTCGTAGCCGTACTGTCAGGAAACCGAAATTACGAAGGCCGGATTCATTCCCAGGTAAAGGCGAGCTACCTTGCGTCACCGCCACTGTGCGTTGCTTATGCACTCGTTGGTACTGTGCTGTGCGACCTGAACGTGGATCCACTGGGCACCGATAACAACGGTCAACCCGTTTACCTTAAGGATATCTGGCCAACGGCCAAAGAGATTGAAACCCTCGCCACCGCGTCGGTCAAAGCGGAGCAATTCGACCTTGAGTATGGACGCATCTTCGACGGCGATGACACGTGGAAGAGCATGCCGGCGCCGAAGGGCACCTTGTTCGATTGGGTCGACGATTCAACCTACGTGCGCGAGCCACCTTTTTTCATCGATTTCGCAGACGTTCCTGCAAAGCCGGCAAACATTGAGGGTGCACACGCGCTTGCGCTACTCGGGGACTCCGTGACCACCGATCACATCTCCCCGGCCGGCGCGATAGCCGCCAACTCGAGCGCTGGACAATATCTCCTGGCACATGAGGTGTCCGCGACAGAGTTTAATAGTTTTGGTTCCCGCCGCGGCAACCACGAAGTCATGATGCGCGGCACGTTCGGCAACATTCGGCTGCGGAACTTGATGGTACCGGACACCGTGGGCCCCTGGACTTTGCACGTACCGAGCGGCGAGAAAATGAGTATCTACGCCGCGGCAATGCGTTACATGGATGAACACTCACCGTTGGTTGTCATCGCCGGGCGCGAGTACGGCGCGGGTAGTTCTCGCGACTGGGCAGCCAAGGGTACTGCTTTGCTCGGCATCAAGGCGATTATTGCCGAGAGCTACGAGCGTATTCACCGCAGCAATCTTGTGTGCATGGGCGTATTGCCGTTACAATTCAAAGATGGCGACTCGGCAACATCGCTGGGCTTAACCGGCTCCGAGACTTTCACCATCACCGGCATTGATGCAGGCATTGAACCACGTCAAAGCGCCAGGGTTACAGTGACCCGAGAGGACGGATCGCAGATGATCTTCGATACAGTGGTAAGAATAGATGCGCCGGCAGAAGTCGAGTACTTCCGTCACGGCGGCATATTGCAGATGGTCCAGCGGCAATTACTGGGAAGCCAGGGAATCGCAGGCGCGTCCGATCCAGGCTAAGCAACGGACCGGCAGAAAATTGATTGACTGCTTAGCCAGAATGAATCAGAGGAAGCTTAATCATGGGTTTATTACAGAACGGCCAATGGGTGGATGAATGGTATGACACCAAAGCCAGTGACGGTAAATTCGTCCGCCAGGACAGCCACTTTCGCAGTTGGGTGACTAAAGACGGTGGAGCCGGGCCTACCGGCAGCGAAGGCTTCAAGGCAGAGCCTGGACGCTACCATCTATATGTTTCATTGGCGTGCCCCTGGGCACATCGAACGCTGATCTTTCGGCAACTCAAAGAGCTGCAAGATTTGATCGATGTCACCGTGGTAGAGCCATTGATGTTGAGCAATGGCTGGGAGTTAAAAGGAGATCAATACGGTCTCGATTACATGTATCAGCTCTATTTAAAGGCGAACCCCGACTATGAAGGGCGCGTCACGATACCGGTGCTTTGGGATAAACAGACGCAGACGATTGTCAGCAATGAATCGGCTGACATCATCCGTATGTTTAACAGTGCCTTTAATCACCTCACGGGCAACGCCAATGATTACTATCCGGCGGAGTTGCGAGTGCAGATCGACGCCATCAATGAAAGGGTTTACGCCTCAATCAACAACGGCGTTTACCGCGCCGGGTTTGCCACCTCGCAACAGGCCTATGAAGACGCTTACCACGAGCTGTTTGATGCCCTGGACTGGGTAGAACAAACCTTGAGGCAAAAGCGTTACCTGGTGGGCGCTACTTTGACCGAGGCGGATTGGCGGCTGTTCACCACGCTGATCCGTTTTGATGCTGTCTACTACGGACACTTTAAAACCAACCGGCAGCGCATAGCCGATTATCCGGCTCTCAGCAATTATGTGCGCGAATTATTTCAACTGCCAGGAGTTGCGCAGACGGTGGACTTTACCCATATCAAACAGCATTACTACGGCAGTCACGCCACCATCAACCCGACGCGGATCGTGCCGCTGGGACCGGATCAGGACTTTACTCTGCCGCATAACCGGGCGGATTGACTCGAACTGTGCTGGGATGCTGCCCCCATCCCGGTCGCCTGGACATGCCGAACACCATCAGGGATGCACGACCCTATCGCGTTTGGGAAACTTTATACCCCCATCCGGCAGTTGCTGCAGGGTAAGCGCCACTGGGAAGGGTTCGACCTGCCAGATTTTCCGGCAATAGTCGTCAATAGAACGATCCGAGGAAAATTTGCCCATACGCGCGGCATTGAGAATAGCCATCTGGGTCCATCGGTGTGGATCCTGAAAGACCTCCCCCACCTGCTGCTGACAATCCACATAGGCCTGGTAATCGGCAAACACCATAAATGGATCATCATAGAGCAAGGAATCCAGTAGAGGGCGGAACAGTTCTCGATCACCATGGGAGAAATGGCCAGTAGCTATCAGCTTTATTACGGCTTGAAGCTCCTCGTTCTGGTTATAGATTGTCTGGGGATTGTAACCGGCCGCTTGCCGGGCCTGGACTTCCTCCACGTTCATACCGAACAGAAAGAAATTTTCCGGCTCAACCTCCTCCCGGATCTCCACGTTGGCCCCATCCAGGGTGCCAATGGTCAAGGCACCGTTCATGGCAAACTTCATATTGCCGGTGCCCGAGGCCTCCTTGCCGGCAAGGGATATCTGCTCACTGAGGTCGGCCATGGGATAAACGATGTGGCCGATCTTCACGTTATAGTTGGGGATGAACAGGACCTGCAGACGCTTATTAACGTCGGGGTCACCGTTGATCACCTCGCCCACGGAGTTGATCAGCTTTATAATGAGTTTGGCCATAAAATAGCTCGGTGCGGCCTTCCCGCCGAAGATGAAAAGACGAGGCGGGATATCGAGCTCGGGGTTATTCTTCAGACGGTGGTATAAAGTGACAATATGCAACAGGTTAAGATGCTGGCGTTTATACTCGTGGATCCGCTTGACCTGGACATCGAACAGGGCATGAGGATTGTAGGGCGGCCCATGTTCGCAGGCAAACATGGCACAGACATCCTGCTTGTTGGCGAATTTGACCTGCTGCCATTTTTCGCGGAATGAAGGATCATCGGCCAGCGGCTCCAGCGCCCGCAGTTTCCTCAGGTCGGTAATCCACTCCTCCCCGATGGCCGAACTGATGAGTTCCGTGAGGCGCGGATTGCTCACTACCATCCAGCGGCGCGGGGTTACGCCGTTGGTGATATTGATCAATTTCTCTGGCCACAGCCGATGAAAGTCGGCCAGAGTGTGCCTTTTGAGCAGCCTGGTGTGCAGCTCAGCCACCCCGTTAATTGCATGGCTGCCAACACAGGCAAGGTTGGCCATGCGTACATAACGCTCCCCTGTCTCATCGATGATCGACATCCGCCGCACCACCTCCTCATCGCCAGGATACTTCTGCCGGACCAGGTCGAGAAAGCGGCTGTTGATTTCATAAATAATCTCCAAGTGCCGGGGCAGCAGCTCCCCCAGCAGCGCCACCGACCATTTTTCCAGAGCTTCGGGAAGCAGGGTATGGTTGGTATAGGCAAAGGTGTGCGTGGCTATCTCCCAGGCAGAGTCCCAGTCATAGTGGTGGACATCGACCAGAAGCCGCATAAGTTCCGGCACGGCGATAGCCGGGTGGGTATCGTTGAGCTGGACGGCGAATTTGTCGGAAAAGTTGTCCAGATTATCAAACAGAAACAGATGGATACGGATCATATCCTGCATCGAGCAACTGACAAAGAAATGCTGCTGGTAGAGGCGAAGCTCCCTGCCCCTCAACTGTTCATCGTTGGGATAGAGAACCTTGGTAATGTTCTCAGCCAGCATCTTTTCACGCACCGCGCCCAAATAGTCGCCGACATTGAATTCATCAAAGTCAAAACTCTTCGGTGCCTCGGCACTCCACAGCCTGAGTATGTTGACAGTATTAACCCGGTATCCAAGGATCGGTGTATCGTAGGGAACACCCATGACCAGTCTTCCCGGAACCCAGCGGACCCGGAGCTTGCCATGCTCGTCCGTATACCGCTCGGTATGCCCGCCGGAACCGACCTCCACCAGCATATCCGGCTTTTTAAACTCCCAGGGGTTGCCCGGCTGCAGCCAGCGGTCGCTCATCTCTTTCTGCCAGCCGTTATCAAATTCCTGATCGAACATGCCGAACTCATAACGGATTCCATAGCCAATGGCGGGGATCTGCAGGCTGGCCATGGACTCCATATAGCAGGCCGCAAGTCTGCCCAGGCCGCCGTTGCCCAAGCCAGGTTCTTCCTCGTGGTCGATGATCTGCTGCAGATCAAGGTCTGATTCCGCCGCCGCCCGGGCTATCTGATCATACATGCCCAGATTGACCAGATTATTGTGCAGATGGGGGCCCAGCAAAAACTCGGCGGACAGATAGCTGACTATTTTGCTCTCTTTCTCCAGAAATGTCTGAATCGTGTTGATAAACAGCTGCTGCATGTGATCCCGCACCGTATAGCTCACGGCGAGATAGTAATCGTTCAGCGATGCGTTCTGCGCCCATACGCCCAGCTGATAGAAAAGTTTATACGCAAAACTGCGTTTCAGTTTCTCTATGGCCTTCCGCTCATCGGCCTGACTGTTACCTGTGTGTGCATTTTTTTGAGTCATTGCATCCTCCAAAGATAGTCAGCTACAAGGATACCATGGAACCCCCCAGTCACAACAACTTGCCCCCCTGGTTCTTTGTTTTCTCGGGAAGTTACCAGAACTTCCAGTTCTTCTTGAAATCCAAGGAGGTGATAAACTGAGAGCTCCGATAACGCTCTCCGGTTTCGCCCTCGTTGTAAAAAAAATACTTATGCCGGAAAGAGAGACTCATATAGCTGTTTATGGCGGCCGATATGCCATTGCTAATTTCGCTTCTCGTCTGCCACGGACTGCCATTTCCGGCAAGGGCACCAGTGAATGTGTCCAGATCGAAAGTATAGGTAAAATGGGTTAAAAAAGGGATGCTGGCGTCAACGATAAGCTCCACCCCGTACATCGCAGCTTCGGAAGGATCCTGAAGCTGTTGCTCAAAGCCCAGCCCAAGCTTGCCGCTGAAATACTTATACTCTGCCGAGATCCCCATAGTTTCCCGGAGAAAACTTGGCCGCAGCCCGTCCACTTCTTCAACGACCGTATCATAGCGCAGCTTATTGTATGGTTTATAGGTATCGGAAAGGCTGTATTCATAGAGGAAGGTGCCTCTTAGAATATTTTTCAGGTAACTTTCGTCCTGGCGGGAATAAAACATATACGGGCTAAATACAAAGCGATGATATTTATTATAGACTGCAACATCAATGCTGTTTTCAAGCCCCCACTTGGTATAGCTTTTAGAGGGCTGTCCTGACGGGGTCTCGATGCTGTCCCCCTTGGTGACGCTGCTGTCCTCAATAAAGTTGGACAGAGCGACATCAACTGTCGTGCGGAAACGTCGATCAAGGTAATCGTAATCTTTGCGTAAGATCGTTCGTTGGCCTTTGAGATCATCTACCAGCAGCTCGGTAACCGTCATCCACGTATTGCTGTAATCAAGCCGCTTACGAAGGAGGCGTTGAATTTTTTGCATAGCCAGCTGAGACGCCGCAAGCCGATAGCGTCTGCCCTCCGCCACAGCGGTTCCCTGGATCTCTAGTTGCTCACCCTCTTCCAGACCGGCAATAACCAGCCCCTCGCCATGATTATACACTTTCCTTACCTCAGCCCCCGTTAAGGAAAGGACAAAGATATTGTAGTCCCGATTGACCATACTCAAAAAATCGGCCCGCCGGACCGCCTCTTTTACCGACACCTTATTGATGGTATTTTCTTCGACTACACCGAGCTCACAATTGAACCGGTCCCGCAGAAGCTGGGCAAAATTCAGATCGTTCACGCCATATTCCATGTCGCTTAATTCAGCAACCAGGCTCCCCTCCTCTTCCAGGAACTTCTCTTTCCAAAGCGTCAGGCGATTCTTAAACTCCTGATACCGAAAATTGCTGGTAGGGATGGGTTGGATCTGTCTGGCCTCGAAGGCTTCTACTTTCAGGGTATCACCGAGCACCAATTTAAGATGATAGTACTCGGCCCTGTCGGCCGCCATCACAATAGATCGGCCGTCGGTCAGATCTATCCGCGCGGCTTTGCCGCCAAGAAAGTGATCACTATAGTCGCCCCCGCACAAAGCCATGCTGATGTCCGGGTAGATTTCAAGAATTTGCGCGGTATCTCTTAAGGTATGACCGGAAAGAAGCACAAGATGTTCGATCCCCTCCGCCTGAATCTCCTTTATTGGCCGGGCAAGAACTTTTACCGCATCGGCCAAGCTGAAATCGTAGAGCTCTTTTTCAGCCATATCGAATCTGACCTTTGGCGAAGATATCCCTAAAAAGGCGACCCGGGTTCCCTTAATGTCTGCGCTAAACCAGGGAATGAACAGTGGTTTGCCTGCCTGCATGATATTGGCTGACACAAAACGTACGTTTTTGCTTTTCTGCATAAACTCCAGATTTTTGGTCCCTACCTGCAGGTCCTTCGACGATACCAGGACGGCGGCACAAGAAAAATAATCCAGAAAATCAACCATGATTGCACCTGAACTATATTTCGCCAGGCTGCCTGGATACAGAGCGTTGCCCAGATCAAGATACAGCTCAGCGCCTTTACTGCGATCCGCGATAATATTTTGTCCCAAAACCAGCAAGGGGTCCGTGGTATCCTGGTTTTCCAGATCAAGAGAGAATTCCCCCTGCAGGTTTGATGTAATCAAGATAGAGAAATTCGTCTCAGCGCAGACAGGGGCAGCGAACAGAAAAAAAGCTGCTGCAAAAAAACCCACCCAAGATATCCAAATCCTTCGGCCACTCGTCAAGAGCATCGTAATTGACATAATTATAGGATAAAAACGGACAACTTAATGGGTAGCTTCGGTTGACGGAGATGGAGATAGCGGCGCACTGGTTAAAGCCTGACCTCCGCCTGGGTCCGGAGCCGGTTCATTTTGTGCACTGATAACCGCTTCAAGCAACGATATTTCCCTCTCTTTAGCTTCTAGTTTTTCATTGAGAACGTCAAGCTGGGCAGTCAGGTTCAATTCCATTTGGGTGTTTGCCTGAATTATTTTCTCCCGCTGTTCGTTGCCTGCTGCTTTTACCGTGTCGATCTGGTCATTAAAAAACCTTCTCTCCCTAACTATTTGTTCTTCAAGAACTTTTTTCTCAGCTATAAGTATAAGCATCCTTTCACTGGTTTCTTTTTTAATTTTTTCAATAATTTCTTGAAGGGAGTTGTTTTGTTCTTCGCCAATAAGCATATCAATGGCATATTTCTCCTTCATGACATCCAGCTCCTGGCCAAGCTGTTTATTCTGCGTCTCCAGCTCCTGGATCCTCATTCTATGCTGCCGATTCTCCCTTTTCAGCACATCATCTTCCCTTTCGATCAACGACAAGCGTTTTTTCATCATGCTGTTCTCCGCCAGCAGCTGGTTATTACTAAACACGCGACTGCCATTGACTGGCCGATTTTCCTGTTTGGTAACAGCAGTGCAAGAGAAAAGAGATAACGTAACAAACGCAGCCACCAATGCCTTTGCGGCAAAATAGCGGCTGCGGGGTTTACAAAATATCGCCCAAAACATTGAAGAGGCTCCGGAAATTGACGGCAAAAAATGTTTCACTTTGCTCGTGAAGTGAACAGATGTTTGAATGAAAGGTGATTCTGGGGATTTACTGCAGTGCATAAATCTTTGGTTCTTTTTACTCTACCGGCCAAAAAATACACAGAAAATATCACCTCCGGCAAGCGAGGTCTATCGTCCAGACAACAGTAATTTTAACGGTATCTCTTATATTCTTATTCGTCCACCTTTTCCTGAATCCCGCTCTCGTGTTTGTCAATTTTCCCGCTAAAGCAACATCTCGTTCTGTAAAAAGCACAATTCTATTTGGGAAGATCTAACAGCTTAAAACTTAAAAAGAGCAAAAGCTCTGCACAAACTGGTTGAGGGGAGAAAACGGGAGGTTAAAAAGATTCAAGCATAGATCTGGCCACTTTGTTGTTCCAGAAGCCACCTGACGGTAACATCAACCAGGCCAAAGTGTTGCCTGATGGTAACACCTGAGAAGCTCTTTTCCCTTGTCGGATACTTGCATTTATCTTGGATAAAGATAAAACGTGTGATTTCATAGCATTAGCGCCGCCAACCCATCTTGGCACGCAATGTGTAATACCACACTCACAGGTTCGCTGGTGCACACTTGACTTGTGCGCGTTTGGATTTACGTTGCAGGTATGTGTATACTGTTGTAGTCCCCTTGTAGTCCCCGCGCCCACTGAAAAAGGAGGAGATGATGGTTCGCGCCAAATTCTGCGTATTGGCGCTGTGGCTATGCCGCATTACTACGTGGGGACATCGGCTGTCGCCTGAATGGGCTGTTATTTGACGCACCTCATACCCGTGATTGCTGGGCAGGTGAACCAGATCAACACCATCGAGCTGGATCACTTTCACTTCATTATTACCCGATATGGGGTGGGGGCAAGGAGCGCAGCATCGCTCTATGTATGCATACTATTGAATACCGAAGCTTTTACCGCTCGGGTAGAATACAAAGTTTAACTCGGCGCTGCGACGCTGATCAGTTCATATCCCACTAAACAAAGGGCTGCTTATGAAAAAAAGTAATGTAATGACGTATGTAGCAACCGCTTGTGCTGTGATGGTGGTGGTGGTTTTTGTAACCCTGGTTTACGAATCGAGGGTACTTTCGTACTTCTCCTCCGATCCGAAGGTGTGCATAACCTGCCATACCATGAACACGTTCTACGCCACTTGGCAGCACAGCGCGCACCGAGAGCAGGCCAGCTGTGTCGAATGTCACCTCCCGCGTGATTCGTTCGTCAAAAAAATGCTCGCCAAATCAATCGACGGCTACAACCACTCAGTAGCCATGACCTTTAAAACCTATGGCAAAAATCTGCGTGTCACCCCGAATGCCGCGCAGCGGATTCAGAATAACTGCATCTCATGTCATCAGGAAGCGGTATCCCAGATGCACGAGAACAGTGAGCACTATGTCAAGTTCGATGATAAAGTGGCTATGGGGCGGCGCTGTTGGGATTGCCACCGGACGGTACCCCACGGGCTCACCAAAAGTCTATTGTCAACGCCGGATAACTTGGGTGTCAAGGAATTCAAAAATTTCTAGTCAGAATATTCAGGAGAGAAACGTATGAACAGAACGCTAATCGTAATTGTTGTGTCCGTAGTGGCCACCGCGCTGATGCTATTGCTCCTTAGTTCTATCATTGGCAACAAGGCGGATCAGGCAATGATCAACGTCGTGCCCGAGATTAAAGAGCTCGAGCCCAGAAGTTCCGAATGGGGCAAGTACTTCCCCCGCCAGTACGATTCCTATATGGCAACCCAGAAGAGCGATAAAATTGATGATGTGCTGGAAAAAGATCCGAACCTCGTAGTGCTGTGGGCCGGATATGCGTTCTCCAAGGACTACAACGCCCCGCGCGGCCACTTCTACATGCTCGAAGACAACATCAACACTTTGCGTACCGACGCGCCGGTGGACGCAAAGACCGGACCCATGCCCACCGCATGCTGGACATGCAAATCCCCCGATGTGCCGCGTATGATGAAAGAGGAGGGTGAATTAGGGTTCTTCACCGGCAAATGGGCGCGTCTGGGGGACGAGATTGTCAACCCCGTTGGCTGTGCCGACTGCCACGACAACAAAACCATGCAGCTCAGCGTAAAGCGCGATTACCTTGCACGTGCCCTGGATGCGGAGGGGAGCGCGCCCTTCGATGATGCTACCCATCAGGATATGCGCACCTTGGTATGTGTACAATGCCATGTTGAATACTACTTCAAAAGCACCGACTGGGTAGATCCCGATGGCAATCAACACACTGCAGCCGTGGTTACCCTCCCCTGGGATAATGGTCTCGCCGCAGAGGATATCGAGAAGTATTACGATGAGCGCAAGTTTAGCGACTGGACCCACCAGTTGAGTAAAGCCCCGATGCTCAAGGCGCAGCACCCCGGCTACGAAACCTTCAAAACCGGCATCCACGGAAAGAACAATCTTGCCTGTGCCGACTGCCATATGCCCTATGTGCGTGAAGGTGGAGTGAAATACTCCGACCATCAGGTTGGTAGCCCGCTGGATAACATCCGCAACACCTGCCTTAATTGCCACGGTGAGACTGAAGAGGAGTTCAAGGAGATTGTAAAACGCAAGCTGGAGCGGAAGGAAGAGTTAGCCGCAAGCGCTACCGACGTCCTCGCCAAGGCGCACTTTGAAGCGGCCAAGGCATGGGAGCTCGGTGCTACCGAAGCTGAGATGACCCCCGCACTTATGGATATCCGCCACGGTCAGTGGCGCTGGGATTTTGCGGTAGCTGCTCACGGCGGGTTCTTCCACGCCCCCGAAGAGACGTTGCGCATTCTGGCTACGGCTATCGACAAAGGGCACGCTGCGCGCCTGAAGCTGCGCATTATTCTGGCGAAGTACGGTGCGCCTGAGTTCGAAGGTCCGAGCTTCGCCAACAAGGCAGAAGCGCAGAAACTGATCGGCCTGCAGATGGATAAATTGATAGATGAGAAAATTACCTTCCTGAATACCCTGCGCAAAGAGTGGATTCAGAAGGCATCTCACTCTGGCGAGGATATCTACGATCCCAAAACCGAAGTGAAAAAGTTCAAAACTTCATACAGTGACAAAATTAAATAGATAAACGCAATAGACATAGATAAACAAAACACCATCAATCGCCCTGAATGCTACACGCATTCAGGGCGATTCAGGTATGGGGGGGGAGAAACCCAAGAGAGCCGCACGCAGACGGGTGCAAAAATTATCCACTTGCGGATTCAAACCTATTTTTACAAGTGCAAGGCACTGGTGGGGTGGACAAATAGCAACGCGCATAGTGCTGCTTCATTACACTGCCAAGCCTAATGCCGCTAGACCTGCTCTCTACCCCACCCTTTGTTTCTTTCTGCCAGACACACATAATAAAGGCGGAGCCAACTTGGCTCCGCCTTTATTTATTAATAAGCTTAGTAAAAGGCTCAGGGGCGGGATCAATAGCAGGGGTAGCAGAAAAGCTGCCAGCCTGCAGACTGCTGGATAAAAGTGCCCGAAAAAGTGTTGCCAAACCACAATCTTGCGCCGTAAAAACCTCGAGGACTTAGCTCTTTAAAGGTACGATCAGCCCGGTGTTACAGGCACCGCATCGTTTTTTTACCATCTTCAAAAAGAACTTCCATTTTTTGCGCGCCAATGACTCGCTGTACCAGCCCGAGACCGAAAGCAGGGTGTTTAATCAGGGCATTTAGTTTATATGCCTCTGTCATGGAATATTTCCTCGCTTTTGCACTATCCATGTTTGGGCGCAGGGTTTCCCATTCTTTTCGTTCAGTATCTCGCGGTTTGATTTGGCGCACGACAGGTTTTTTCGGAACAGTGGGTGGCCGGTATTTGTGCTGGCGCGTGCAGGTGTTGCATTGCACTTTACCGGGAGCCTCTTCGACCAGGGTGATTATAACGTGGTCGGTATTTTTTCGACATTTAGTGCAGCGGCCCTCAATTGGATCTCCTATAGAAAGTGTGGTGCTTTGCATAGTACGACTCCCTTCCTTGGGGTGAGCCAAGACGCGGCCAATAAAAACCAGGGAGAGTGCCGGAATCTACAGGGCAGGCTTGACAGTTGCTGTTGTGGATAACCAGACACGACCGCAGGTTTTCTTCACTGCCATAACGTCATCTCCGTATGGCATAAAGGACGGTGATGGTTTAGAGAAGATCTGATCTTGGCGTGCGTGCGGCCGTTGTTCATGTTTTTGCGCATACAAGATATTGCGGGATGGGGTTAAGTTGTGGGGTGGAGAAATAAACAGGCTCTCAACGGGGACGGCTATGTCAAAAATCCCGTTATTGCTACAGAAGAAAGCCCCGAATCGCAAAGAACCGGGGCTTTCTTTATGGTTTTGTTATATGTGTGAGTTCCTATACCCTATCTAAGTGCGTACGAAAAGTCAATACGATCAAATATTTATGCGGATTTATCTCCCAGAAACTTCCCTGGATAAAGTAATCCCAGCGCTTGGATACGCTTGCGGCGGGGAGCATCGTTTGCTCTTTACTACAAATGCATTTCTGACTTTAGCGCCCGTAATGATTCCTTTTTTGCGGATTTGAAAAATGTATCATTTATAAAATTGGTAAAACGGCCAGCGGGAAACTTCCTCCAGTAACACGTGTGAGAACACAAGGTGATGCAGAGCACATAAGCCAAATAATTTCTGATTGTTTTCGGCTCTTTTTTACTCAGCGACGGTTTGACCTGGATGTCCTTTATCCCTTCACCAAAAGAATTCCCTAGCTTGCCACCAATCAGATCGCCAAATATCCAATACTTATACTTAAAATAGATATTAGCCCATCGAGTGCAAGCGAACGGAGCGCCATGATGTGGAATCATCCTCGACACTTTGATTTTCTGGTTATCCTTGAGTATTTCGATATTCTTTGGGTAATACAAACCATCCGGGTTTGCATTAGGAGGACAGGTTGGAAACTCAAACTCCTCAACTCTCTCTTTAAAGTCGGCCTCATTCTTAGCCATCAGCATTATACCGTGCGCCATAGGAGAACCAAGCGTAATGAAATCGGTAATCAACCAAGGTGTGTTCAATTCGGGTGTGCGCAGTTCGCGCCAAAGGGCATACTGACGTTCTTGAAAACGTTGAACCTTTGCACCTGGCGTGTCCTTATTCTCCTTTGAGAAGATGTCTGTATGCTTTTGTTCAAAATTTTCAAGCTCCTTGTTTACCACATGCCCGGTGCCCTGTGGGGTTCGAAAATCATCCCAGAGCAGGCGAATCAAATCGTAGCCGATGACTGAGCCAAGGCTATGGCCAACAATAATAATTCGAGAATATTTATTTAAGCCATGAAGTTTTCTGAGCAGTTCCAGACCTTCATGCCGAATTTTGTTGCGCTGCTCGATATTTCCTGGCGACGGCATTAAATAACGGGCAGCATCAGCGACATAGCCAAGCATGAAATAACTGTAGACAGTTTGGAAGGCCGCCAGAACAAAGGAAATATACAGGGCTTTTTGCTTTAAAAGCCCCGAAAGAATGGAATCACTATAATCGGCCCCCATTAAGCCAGACACAAAAAAGGAGAGGATTACGATCGTCCCAATCCAGAGCGCCGAATATGCGGGTAAGAGTGCCTTTGGAACATGCCAGGGGAACCTGAGGACTAAGCGCGCAATCCAGTAATACACCTGGCTCAGTTTCGAGTCGCGCATATGGTGTGCCCAATAAAACTCATAGAAATCGGTGGTCGGTCTGCGTCCTTCTCGCAACGAACGCAACAGCCGCTGTTCATACCCCGCACTCATATGATCGGGCTTATTGTGAAACTTAGGATATAACGGATTTTTTCTTTTATCTAAAACGGAGGAAACCAGATTTCGGAGTGTCGCCATTGGGACTTGCTCACCAATACCATGAATAACCACAACGGCCTGTTTCATATCACCCTCCCCACCGATATTTAAATATATCTATTTAAAAGTCTGCCTCAGTCTCTATATTTTACCCAGGTAAGGGGGGAAAAGCTCCCTTCGATCAACTTGGGGAAAGAATTTTCCGAAAAAAGCTCGGCACGGCGTAAGTTGGCATCCACTAGGGAATCTGCACAGTCAATCACAGCCAAGTGTTGTTCAATTTTCGTTAGGACCGCTCCTTGTTCAAGCAAAAGGGGGGTAAAGGAATATCAGCAAGCCCAAGAACGCCCTTTGCTGTTCTTCGTCGTAGATTTCCAAACCAATCCTTCCTTGATTTGCAAGTCGCAATCCGCGCGCTGCAAATACTCCTAGGCCGCATACCATAAAACTGCAAAATAGTGACATGCAGTGCCAGCCATAACAAAGAAATGCCAGATCAGATGGCCAAACTTCAACCGCGAATCGGTTGCATAGAACGCCACCCCTACCGTGTAAGCCAAGCCTCCGGCGAGCAACCAAAGCAGGCCCGGTGTTGGGACCCTGGCGAGTAACGGCTTGACCGCAATAATCATAAGCCAGCCCATCAACAGATAAATACTTGTGGAGAAAATGGGATTGGATAGCCATTTAAAGGCTTTCAGCACAACGCCAACGAGCGCAAGGCCCCACACGAGGCCGAAAAGGGTCCAGCCCCACGCTCCACCTAGGACACCAAGGGTGAAGGGCGTGTATGTGCCTGCTATGAGCAGGAATATTGCGGAATGCTCGATGGTCCGGAACACACGCTTGGCCTTCCCAGGCTTCAGTGCATGATACAAGGTAGAGGACAGATAAAGCAGTATCGCCGTTGCACAGAAAACAGCGGCTCCGATAATGTACCCTACTTCCCCTTGCCGCACCGCATTCAGAATAAGAAAAGGGGTCCCGACCAGCATGGCGCCCAGCGCGATCCCGTGGCTAATGCTGTTTGCAAGCTCTTCACTGCGCGATTGGCGGCGCGAGGGCGGTGGAGTTGATTTGCGCATGTCAGTTTCTCTTGCAGCTAAATATTCACACCCGCGGTGTGGGCAAACTGGAGGAACAACGTGCCTGGCTAATTGTTCTGCTAATGCCAAAAGCGACGTTGTCGGCTAAACCGCCGGGTGGTTGATTGCGGCCGGCATGGTTGCAAAAGATGAAAAGCTGATATGGGTTGAAGATGAAGCGCCTGAAGACAAGGTGAAAGCCTTGTCGATAAAACTTATCAAAACCTGGAATTTATACAAAGCGGAATAAAGAGAACAATTGGTGATTATCGTCACCCGCCTCTCTGGCACAGCCAGAGAGGCGGGTGCGCTTGTTGAGCAGACCTGTCTTAACGCAGGAGGAACCGTTATTCTCCGTTCACGGTGATCTCAAACAAAGACCGCATATTGGCCTTGGCCGCCTTTGATTTAATGTCTTTCGGATCCATTTCATGGCGCGCCGGGTTCGTTGCACCGTAGCCGACCGTGGTCAACCGGTCAGGAGCAACCAGTCCCTCTGTGACGAGGTAATCTTTCACGGCCGTTGCTCTTCTTTCACTCAGCTCCTTGTTGTGTTCTGCACTACCTGCTGCCGAGGTATAGCCCTCAATCCTGATTTTGGCCGTGGGATTGTCCTGCAGAACCTGGAGGTTTTTTTGCAGTGCAGCCTTGGCTTCGTTGGTAAGGGTCGACTTGTCGAAGTCGAAGTAGATATCCTCAAACACCAGGACGATATACTTTTCTTCAACCTTCGGCGCAACCACTACGGGCGCTGGCTCAGGCTCGGGAGCTTCAACGACCACCGGTGCCGGTGTCCGCTCTTCAGGTTGCACCGCAACCGGTTTCTCGCCGCCACCAAAAGCAAAGACGATGCCCACGGTCGCACCCAGGTTATGGTACGTTTCCTGGAAAAACTCAGTCACCATGGTATCGCGCAAGTCGACGCGCAAGGCGATATTGTCCCTGAGCCAGTATTTTGCGCCAATGCCAACATTAATAACCCCCATGTCGGTGTCCGATATTTCTGGGCTGTAATGGGCACCGCCAAGACCGGCGAGAATAAAGGGATTAAATCTACCATCGGGCATGAAGTGATAGACCGCATTAAGATGATAGAAGGTAAGGTCGACATCATCGGCGGGGCTGCGATACTGCCCTTCCTTGGTACCTGAGGTTGACTTGTTGTCAACACTGGTGCGGATATATTCGACCACGGCCTCAATGCCAAAGTGTTTGGTGAAGTTGTAGCCAATCCGACCGCCGAAAGTCGGATCATCGGTCAGGTTCTGGTCGTTTTCAAACAAGTTGTAGCCGACAAATGGGCTCACTTCAAAAGAGCCAGCTTTTATCTCGGCCTGCCCGGAAATTGGCAAAAGGAACACAATGGCAGCGACCGTCAGCACTGCGCGATAGATAGTTTGCATAGTTTCATCCTCCTAAAAAATTGATGCGCCCTGTGATTGCGGTTATGCCTGTGCATAACAACGCGGCGCGGCAGGTTCCTGTGTCCTGGAAATCAGGATTGTAGCCAGGCAAAAAGGAGACTGGCGGGAGCACTGATGCATTGCCTGTCTGCCTTTTTGCCTGCTTTCAGTGCAGCAACCTCAAACCTTATGGCGCGGTGATCTCATTGGAGATCAAGGTCACTGCTGACTCTGCCAGCATTCTGCCAACCACTGCAGCCCGGTCTTTTATCTCAATACCTTTTTCGGCCAGGACAATTCCCTTGAACTGAGAATCCGTTTCAAGCGTTACGCCAGTGCCACCGCCGACCTGCCAGAAGATATTCTTGGCTTGAGCACCGCCATTAAGAGCAACAATGGCGTTAGTGCCTATGGTGAGATCGCCGGCTATCTGGAAGATCCACACATCATTTGCACCGCCCGAAAGCGTGACGGTCGTACCTGATGCAACCAGCACATTGGTGCTCCACTTGTAGAGGCCTGGAGTGATCGTCCGCCCGCTAAGGTCCCCGGCGTACAGTTCCGTTGCATCGGGGGTTGTGCGCCCAGCGGCATCAACGTATGCCGTATGCAAATCGCTGATCGCCGCGGTCATCTTCGCTGGCGTCGGCACCGCATAGTCGGCGGCATAGACCTTGTCGCTCACATACGGCGAGGTTGCAAAGGTATTCGTACTATCCAATATCAACCCAAACCCGGTGATGGCCGTACTGGTAATAGGACTCACCCCGATATTTCCGGTAATGAAGGTGGTTCCCGTGGTGCTGATCCCTGTTTTTGAGAGAACCGTAAAATCTTCGGCTGAGCCCAGGTCTACGGGTAGCGGCCCTTGCGGCAGTTCTGCAACGGTGGTAAAGGTCCACACTGCGTCAGATGCCAGAGGGTTACCTGCGAGGTCGGTGGCGGCGGTGGTCATTGTGACGGTATATTCAGTGTCTGCGCCAAGATCAACGTCCGGGTTCAAGGTCGCATTCAGACCAAGATAGGTGACCTCTGCTGCCAATACCGGCCCCACCGGGGGTCCGCTTACTTGCAGAGTAAAACTCGCAGTGTCGATCGTGGCCGGATCCATCGCCTCACTGAAGGTTGCGGAGACGCTCTTGTTGAGAGCCACATCATCGGCCAGATCCTTCGGGCTGTTGGGCTCCACGGTGGGGGCGATTTCATCAAGCGCCGCACCGGTAGTGAATGTCCAGACATAATCACTCACGCCGGGAGGGGTTTGGTCGTCGACCAGGAAGTTGCCGCTCAGGTCCTCGACTGCGGAGCTGATGGTGGCGGTATACTCAGTGTCGGCGGCAAGATTGTCGGTCGGGTTAAAGGTTGCAATCAGACCAAGATAGGTGACCTCTCCTGCCAATACCGGCCCCAGCGGAGATCCGCTTGCTTGCAGAGTAAAACTCGCAGTGTCGAGCGTGACCGGGTTCATCCTTTCACTAAACGTTGCGGTGACGGACTTATTTAACGCAACATCTTCTTCGAGATCAGCTGGGGAGGTGAGAATCACCGTCGGGCTGGCATCTACCAGAGCGGCAGTGGTAAAGGTCCAGACATGGTCGCTTTCCAGCGCGTTGCCTGCAATGTCTGTGGCGGCGGTGGTAATCGTGGCGGTATACTCGGTGTTGGGATCCAGATCGTCGCTCGGGCTGAAGGTCGCAATCACGTTAAGATAGGTGACTGTTCCCGGAACCTCAGATGCATTATCGTTGTTGTACAAGGTAAAGGTACTCTCGTCGATCGTGACCGGATCCATCGCCTCGCTGAAGGTTGCGGTGAGGCTGATGCCGATTGGCACCTCTATAGCATCAGCCACAGGGTAGTTGCGAGTCACGGTCGGTGAGATGGAATCGCTTACGCGATCTCCTCCATCCCAATGTCCGGTCGTGTTGTCTCCTCCGCACCCCGAAATAAAAAATCCGGTAAACATCAAAATGACTAGCGTATAAATGTATCTAGCGAACCTCTTGCAAAAGTCTTCCGCCAATGGCGGTTAGTTGTTGGCTGAACAGGTCCCAAGCTTTTTTTGAGCAAAAACCTGCTGTGCTGCGGCCAGATGCGATGATTTTGCGAATTTAAGACATAC
>Ga0265295_1001551_pt1 | contig 40096 bp, 35 predicted proteins | sample Munlansysbiofilm_FD_192503 | JGI IMG/M metagenome (GOLD analysis project Ga0265295, IMG submission 192503) | Leachate microbial communities from a municipal landfill in Southern Ontario, Canada - Methane capture system biofilm | ecosystem: Engineered > Solid waste > Landfill > Unclassified ... | reverse complement strand
ACTATATGTTTTTTATTTTTTAAATGGAGAGAAGAGTGCGAATAGCGATGAGTGGGGCTAGCGGTTTCATAGGTAACTATATTTCAAAAAGATTTGTAGAAAATGGACATGAGATAGTCTCCATAACAAGACAAATTTTAAAAGATGAGAGCGCACTTTTAACTACACTAAAAGATTGTGAAGTTGTCATAAATTTAGCAGGAGAAAAGATTATAAAAAAATGGACACCTTCATATAAACAGATGCTCTTAGATAGTCGAATAGGAACTACAAAATTAATTGCAAATGCTATAAAATCAATGAAAAATCCACCAAAAGTATTCATATCCTCCTCAGCCATTGGGATTTACAAAAGTGGGAAAAACCATGATGAAAACTCGCTTGAATTTGGGGATAATTTTTTAGTAAAGATTGTTAAAGAGTGGGAAGAGGAGGCTTTAAGGATTTGTAGTGATGAAACTAGGGTTGTCATTTTTAGATTTGGTGTAGTTTTAGGAAAAAATGGTGGAATTTTAAAAGAGGTATTGCCAATTTTTAAAAAAGGCTTTGGTGGAGTTTTAGGAGATGGAAAGCAGGGTTTTTCATGGATACACATTGAAGATGTTTATAGAATTTTTGTAAATATCATCAAAGATAAAAATAAAAAAGGCATATACAATATCACCTCCCCATATCCTGAGGATAATAGAGTTTTTACTAAAACTTTAGGCTCACTTTTAAAAAGGCCAACTCTTTGTAAAGTTCCAGCTTCTCTTTTAAAATTGAAGTTTGGAGAGAGTTCTTTAATGTTAACGCAGGGCGCAAAAGTTTATCCTCAAAAGCTAATTGAAGAGGATTTTTCATTTTTTTACTCAAAGTTAAACCATGCGCTAGAGAATATTTTAGATAAAAGGAGAGATGATGAGTAAGGGCGGGTGGAGTTGTCCAAAATATATAGATAATAGATGTACCATTTTAAAAAAAGAGTGTGACCCGGGAGATAAAGGGTGTGTGCTTTATGGAAAGGCGCTATTTTCAAATGAAGAGTCTCCATCAAATGAAGCTTTTGAGAAGAGAATGGAGAGAAAAATGAGAGAGATGCTAAGAGATAAAAATGCAAAATAGAGCGCTTAATCTGCTAGAAAATAGAACAATTTTATATGCTGAGGATGAAGATGGCATTAGAGAGAATGTAATTTTTATATTGGAAATGTTTTTTAAAAAAGTATATAGTGCAAAAGATGGAAAAGAGGCTTTTTTACTCTATGAAGAGTTAAAACCAGATGTATTGATGGTTGATATTTGTATGCCTTATGCTGATGGGCTTGAGGTTGTCCAAAAGGTAAGAAAACAAAATAGCAAAATACCAATCATAGTCTTAAGTGCCCATAGAGATGAAGAGTATTTATGGAGAGCGGTTGAGCAAAAAATAAGTAAATACTTAACAAAACCTTTTGATAAAGATGAGATTTTAGAGGCTTTAAAAGTTTGTGCCATGGAGTTAGCAGATGGTGTTTTTGAAGAGGAGTTGGGTGAGAATTTAAAATATGATCTTTGTCAAAAAAGCTTTATTAAAAGTGGTGAAGTGGTAGCTCTTTCAGACAAAGAGAGCAGGCTTTTTGAGTACTTTTTGATAAACAGAGGAAAAGTTTTAAGTTTTGAAACTATAAGTGAGCACCTTTGGGGATATGAATCTCCAAGCAAAGAAGCTATTAAAGCCTTAGTTAAATCAGTGCGAAAAAAAGCAGATGAAAACATAATTTCAAACCATTATGGGGTAGGCTACTCCCTTGCATAAGATATTTTTAAGGCTACATGAAAGATTTTCAACTAAAACAAAAACTATTGTTTTAGTCTTAGCACTTTTTATCTTCTCATCTTTTGTTTTTGTCTATTTAAGATTTTTAGATACAAAAAATTTCACCAATGAATCCCAGAGATTTTTTGTAGAAAGAGTTCAATCAGTCTATACTGAAATCTTAAAAAGGACAGAGTTTTTCTACCTAAATAGAGGCTATGCCAATTTAAACTCTTTTGGGGTAACAAGCGCACTTAAGGCAAAAAATAGCAGTAGTTTAAAAACTAGTACAGAATTTAGGTGGAATGTTTTAAAAAAAGAAAACCCTCATCTTTTAACTATGGCCTTTTATGATGAAAAAGGAAAGCTAATAACATATTTGGGTGAAAATACCCTGCCTTCTATTAACATAAATAGCGCTATGCACGGATTTTGGCTAGATCCAAAATTTATATATAGAATGATAGTCCCATGGGAGAGCATGGGGTTTATCGCTTTTGATATTGATCCTAGATTTTTTCTTACTGAGATAAGTGAATTAATTGGGCTAGAAGGACTCATTTTTACAAATAAAGAGGAGTTAGTGCTCTTAAAAAATGGCAATATAAAAACTATTTTTAGAGCTTCGCTTGGCTCTAATGAAACTATAAAAGATGAGTTTTTTGCAGATGGGTTTTTTTATAAAACCCATACAGTTTTGCAAGAAACACTAGATAATAAAGATTTTAAATTCTATTTTTTCCAAAACATTACCCCGTATAAAGAGAGGTTAAGCCACGCTATTTATGAAAATGCAACCATAGTGATGATTTTGGCAATTGTCATATTTTTAGCGATGCATTTTGGTTTTGAAGTTTTAATTAGGCGTATAGAGGAGTTAAATGCTACTTTAGAAAAACGAGTTGCCAAAGAGATTGAAAAAAGAGTGGTAAATGAAAGGCTTACTAAAGAAAAAGAGCAAATGCTAATCCACCAAAGTAAACTAGCTTCTATGGGTGAAATGATAGGCAATATCGCACATCAATGGAGGCAGCCATTAACTCATTTAGGGGCAATACTCATTGGATTAGAACTTCTTTTTGAAAGAGGAAAATTAACCACAAAAAATCTTCAAGAAAGGATTAAAGAGGCTCAAATCCAAATAAAATTTATGTCTGAAACCATAGATGATTTTAGGAATTTTTTTGCAACAGAAAAAAAGATGGCTTCATTTGATATAAATAAAGCCATTCAAAACAGTACCTTTTTAATGGATTCAGCTCTTAAAAACAATAATATTAAGTGCGAATTCATCCATAGCGGCGAGCTTTTTGCTTATGGGTATGAGAATGAAGTTTCACAAGTTTTACTAAATTTAATCGCAAATGCAAAAGATATTTTACTTGAAAGAGAAATAAAAAAACCTTTCATTAAAATAGAAAGCTATGAAGAAGATAATTCTATCATTATAAAAGTTTGTGATAATGGAGGAGGTATAAAAACTAACCCCATTGAGAAAATTTTTGAGCCATATTTTTCTACAAAACATGCAAGTAGTGGCGCTGGAATTGGACTGTATATGAGTAAAATTATCATAGAAAAAAACTCTTTTGGTAAATTAAATGTTTCAAATAGCGATTTAGGAGCGTGTTTTACCATCTCTTTACCTACTCCCTAGTTTCTCCCTTTTTGTAGATAGACTTTCCAAAACCTTTGAAAAGGAGAGTCTTATGCCCATAAATAGTTCAAGACGAAAGTTTTTAAAGAGTGGTACAGTGGTTGGTTTGGCAACTACCGCAAATGCCATAACTTTGAAAAACCCAGGAAGAGATAAAAAAGATCCAAAATACATTGGTGATTCTTCCAAGCACTATATCATGGTGATAGATTTAAGAAAATGTGTTGGCTGTCAAGCCTGTAGTGCTGCTTGCAAGGTAGAAAATCAAGTTCCAAGCGAGCAGTATAGAACATTTGTAACTGAGCTTGAGCTTGGAATTTTCCCAAATGTTAGAAAAGCTTACCTACCTCAGCTTTGCAATCACTGCGATGAGCCATCTTGTGTTAGTGTCTGCCCAACTGGAGCTACATTTAAAAGAGAAGATGGACTTGTTGTAGTTGATAGCGAAATATGCTGGGGTTGTGGATACTGCTTAAGTGCTTGTCCATACGATAAAAGATATTTCAACAATGAGACAAAAGTAGCAGATAAATGCACATTTTGTGCTCATAGGCTAGATGATGGATTGTTGCCTGCTTGCGTTGAGAGCTGTATAGGTGGGGCTAGAGTTTTTGGAGATATAAATGATCCAAATTCTGATGTATCTAAACTTTTTAATAGCTTTCCAACAACAGTTTTAAAGCCTTATCAAGGAAATAAACCACAAGTATTTTACATTGGGCTTGATGATAGACTTCAAGCGATTCATGAAGCTAGCCCAATGCTAGATGATGTAGTAAGAAAAGAGTTAAGTGTACTAAATAAAGAGTGGGCAAAGTTGCCAAAAGGAGTTGAGTGATGGATATTAGTACAATTGCTGCGATAGCGCCTATGCGTGCTTGGGGGATAGACATTCCTAACTATTTTTGGTTTACAGGTAGCTCTGCTGCTGCTTTCATAATCTCAAGTTTCGCCCATGTTTTTGGGTGGAAAAAATTTAAGCCAATAGCTGGTTTTTCACTACTTCTTGCTTTTGTGCTTTTGGCAGTTGCGCCACTTAATTTGATTGATGATTTAAAACAGCCAGGAAGAGTGATAAACTTCTTTTTATATGGATGGGAAAACTTTGGCACTTCTCCAATGAAGTGGGGAGTTTTGCTTTTATTAGCTTATCCAATCCTAATTCTCATAGAAGCACTTGTTTTATATAGGCCATATTTTGTAAAAAGAATCCCAAATGCAAATGCTTTTTCTAAAAAACTATACTCATGCCTAGCCTTTGGTAGAACAGAGTTAAATGAACAAAGTTTGGAAAAAGATCATAAATGGGGGTTCATTTTAGGCGCCATAGGGATCCCTTTAGCTCTTAGTGTGCATGGATATACGGGTTATATTTTAGGTGCAGTTCATGCAAATACTTTATGGCACACGCCACTAATGCCAATCTTGTTTTTAGCTTCAGCTATGGTTTCAGGAACTGGACTTTTAATTGTTCTTTTGCCAATTTTCCAAAGATTTTTCACTCCATCATTAAGGGTTGATAGGGAGATGGTTTCAATCTTAGCAAAACTTTTAGCGTGGTTTATAGTGATTGATTTGGTCATTAGAGCTCTTTGGCTTAGTTTTGCAATGCCTTTTGGAATGGAGAGTAGATTTTTACTCTACCAGTTTTTTACACTTCATTTTGACATGGTTATATATGTAGAGTATGGACTTTGTCTTATTTTACCAATGATAGTTGGCTTTAGTGCGCTTAGAAAAAACTTTTGGATTGTCTTTAGCGTAGGGATAATCTCAGCAGTTGGAGTTTGGCTTTTTAGATGGAACACTGTCATTGGAGGACAGGAAATTCCAAGAAGTATGCCTGGATTTACAACATATCTTCCAAATTTAATTGGTCAAAATAGCATATCTTCAGTTGCTGCAAACTGGGCAGCTTTCATAGCACTACTTGCAATAGTAGCGGTAATTTTCCCATGGGATGAAGAGATGGAAGATAATTATAAAGGAGTTAATGATGCAGCCTAAAAGACGAAATTTTCTAATAGGAACTTCCCTAGTAGCAGCAAGCGCTTCAGTTGCTGGCTATAAAGATATGCTTGGAACTGTTGCTACAATGGGCAGAAAAGGAAGGGAAGCAAAAGACCCCATTTATAGTGATGCCATAAAAAGTGAGGGAAAAGTACTTGCTACTTCATTTGATTTAAATAGCGATTTTTCCATGCGAAGCGGGGTTTGTAATGGCTGTACAAGCCATTGTGGGATGAGAGTCAAGATAGACAATGAAAGTAAAAAAGTAGTAAGAGCTAGTGGAAACCCTTACAATCCACTATCAACCGATCCGTGGCTTCCATATGATACTCCATTAAAAGATAGTTTTACAATGCTAGGCAAAGATTCGCCACATGCTTTAACTTATAGATCTACTGCTTGCGCTAGGGGGAATTTAACCATAGATAGGCATTATGATAAAGCAAGGGTTTTAACTCCACTTAAAAGAGTTGGCAAAAGAGGTGAAGATAAGTGGGTGTCAATTTCACCAAAGCAGCTTTTAGATGAGATAGTAAATGGAGGAGATCTTTTTGGAGAAGGAGAAGTAAAAGGCTTAGCTAAGATACGAGACTTAGAGAGCCCAATAGATCCAAATGATCCAAAATGTGGCCCAAAAGCTAATGGACTTTGTATATTAGGTACAGGAGATGATGGAAGAAAGCAGTTTATCATTCATAGATTAACTAAAGCTTTTGGTACTCAAAACTATTTAGGACACACGGCTATTTGCGGGCTTTCAATGAGATCTGGAGAGGCTGCGTATCTTGGAGATTTTAATAAATACCCCCACTTAAAGCCAGATTTTGAGCATTGTGAATATCTTCTTACTATTGGCACTGCTCCAGCTCAAGCTGGAAATCCATTTAAAAGACAGGCAAAGCTTTTAGCAAAAGCTAGAACAGAGGGCAGACTGAAGTGTGTTACCGTTGCACCAATGCTTACAAACTCTGATTCGATTGCAGCAGGAGATATGAGTGAGTGGATTCCAGTTAAACCAGGTGGAGATTTAGCTTTTGTGATGGGGCTTTTAAGAGTGATAATTGAAGAAGAACTTTTTAATGAAGAGTACTTAAGCCTTCCATCTAAAGAGGCAATGATTAAAGCTAATGATGCCTCATGGACTAATGCGACTCATTTAATTAGAATTGGTGGTGAAAAAGATGGTGAGATTTTAAAAAACGAGGAAGAGTTTTTAGTCATTGAGAATGAAGAGCTAAAAAGTGCATCTTTAGTGGAAAAAGCTAAGCTATTTGTAAATGAGATCCTAGAAGTTGATGGAGAGAAAATTCAAGTAAAAAGCGCAATGCAAATTTTAAAAGAGTCCGCACTTAAATATTCGCTAGAAGAGTATGCGCAAAATAGCGGGATTAGCGTGGAGAGGATAGTAAAAACAGCAAGAGAGTTTACCTCTCATGGAAGAAAGGCTGCGGTTGATTGTCATGGTGGAACTATGCACACAACTGGCTTTTACACAACCTATGCCATCATGATGCTTGGCGCAATGGTGGGGAATTTAAACTATCAAGGTGGCATGAGTGTTGGCGGTGGAAGGTATAAAGATTTTAATGGGGTTAAATATAATCTTTTAGCATATCCAGGTAAGGTGCAAACATCAGGATATAGGATAGATAGAGCTAGAATTCCTTATGAAAAAACTACTGAATATGCAAAAAAAGTAGCAGAGGGTAAAAATCCATATCCAGCTAGAGATACTTGGTATCCGCTAACTAATGCCCTTGAGAGCGAAGTAATTTTCAATAGCGCTAAAGCGTATCCGTATAAAATTGAAGCTTTAATTGGACTTAATGCAAACTTTGTTTATGGGCAAAGTGGATCTAAAAAGATTGAAGAGTTATTAAAAGATCCCAAAAAAGCCATTCCACTATTTATCAGTGTTGATCCATTTATAAATGAGACAAGCAGATATGCTGATTATATTGTTCCTGATTCAGTCATGTTTGAAACTTGGGGTGTAGTAGCTCCTTGGGCAGGGTATCAAACTAAGGCAAATAGCGTAAGATACCCAACAGTAGAAGCGCCTCAAGCAAGATTTGAAAATGGTGAGCCTATATCTATGGATAGCTTTATCATTGAACTTGGGAAAAAATTAAACCTCCCAGGATTTGGCGAGAGGGCCATAAAAGGAAATGATGGAAGTTTTTATCCATTAGATAAACCTCAAGATTTTTACATTAGGGCATTTGAAAATGTTGCGCTAGATGCAGGTGGAGTAAAAGAGTGTAGCGATGAAGAGATAGCTCTAGCAGGACTTGAGCCGTTTATTCCTACTTTAAAAGAGATTTGTAGTGAGAATTGGAGAAAAGTTGCTTATGTGATGGCTAGGGGTGGAAGGTTTGAAGCTAAAGAAGATGGGTATAAAAATGGAAAATTAGCCCATCCTTATGCTAATCCAATCCAAATCTACAATGAGCCACTAGGCACAATAAGACATGCTTTAACAGGTGAGAGATTTAGCGGTGTTCCAACCTTTGTAAAGGCTAGATTGAGTGCAGGAGAACTACTTGAGGAGTTATTTCCTAAAACTAAGTATCCTTTTTCAGCCTTTAGTTACAAATCCAATGTCATCTCTCAAGCAACCGCAGCTAGCACATACTTAAAGGAGATAAAGCCTACCACTTTCATAGACATAAATCCTCAAAGTGCAAGAGGATTTTCTCATGGGCAAAAAGTAAAGCTCATTTCGCCAAATGGTGAGATTGAGGGTAGGCTTAGATTTAGACAAGGTGTTTATCCTGGAATTTTAGCACTAGAACATGGTGCAGGAAGAGAGGGAGAGGGTGCACTTGATGTTTGGATTAATAGCGAGAAAATCGAGGGAGTTGCACTTAAAAAAAGCGGAGTAAATATAAATAAGTTAGGGCTAATGGATAGCTCAAGAGAACTTGCAACTTTAAGTGATTTTGTTATTGGTTCAAATGCAAGGCAAGCCATACCTGTAAAAATAGAGGCAATTTAGTGCCTTTCAAGCCTCTTTTTTAAGGGGCTTGAACTTTTTTAAAGAGTTTGATACTTTTTATTAAGATTTAAACTATATCATTTAGGCTTTAGTACATAGAGTTAAAAGGTTTAAATATATGAAAAGTTTAGAAGATGAGTTAAAAAAATATAGCACTACAAATAGAAAAAAATCTTACATTTGGAAAATTTTACTACTGCTTATCATTGTTGCTTCGCTAATTTTTGCATATCAGCACTATTTTAAAGAAAAAGAGACAAAGTATGAGTTTAATACCCAAAGCGTTATAAGGGGTGATTTGGATGTTGTAGTTAGTGCAACAGGAAATCTAAACCCTACAAATAGCGTTGAAATAGGGATTGAAGTCTCTGGAACCATAGAAGAGATTTATGTTGATTTTAATGATGAGGTTGAAGTAGGGCAGGTTTTGGCAAGACTTGATACCACAAAACTACAATCCCAAGTTGATAGTTCCGTTGCGGCTTTAGCCATAGCTAGGGCTTCACTTAAAGAGAGTGAGGTTAGTTTGGAACATAAAAAGACTCTTTATGAGAGGCTTAAAAGAATGCAAGAAGAAACGGGCGGCAAATACCCCTCAGAAAGCGAACTTGATGATGCAAAGTATGCTTATCTTGGCGCTATCTCAACACTTGAAGGAGCTAAAGCTAGGGTAATTCAAAGCGAGTACAACTTAAAAACAGATAGAGAAAATTTAGAAAAAGCTCATGTTAAATCTTCAATAAATGGGATAGTTTTAAATAAAGAGGTGGAGATAGGTCAAACTCTTGCTGCTAGCATGTCCGCGCCTAAGCTGTTTACTTTGGCAAAAGATTTAAAAACTATGGATTTAATAGTAAGTATTGATGAGGCGGATGTAGCTGATATTAAAAAGGGGCTTAATGTAAATTTTACAGTTGATGCGTATCCAAGCAGAACTTTTGAAGGGGTGATTAGGCAAGTAAGATTAAACCCAGTTACTGTAAATGGGGTTGTAACTTATGAAACATTAGTTGAGGTGAATAATGAAGAGTTGTTGCTAAAGCCGGGGATGACTGCAAATGCAAAGATAGTTACAAAAAGTATAAAAAATCAACTTCTTGTACCAAATGGCGCATTAAGGTTTAAACCAAAAGTTGAGAATAAAACCTCCTCAACCCCAAAACTTGGCATGGGGCCAAGGCCTAGGAGTGCACAACCCCAACAACAAGGAGCTAAAGAAGCTTCTACCATCTATATTTTGCATGAAAATATGCCAAAAGAGATAAGTGTTAAGGTTGTTGATAGTGATGGAAAGCTAACTGCCATTAAGAGTGATGAGCTTAAAGAGAATGATAGCGTCATAGTTTCGCAAAAAGTGCTTTGATGAATAGAGAAAATCCACTGATTGAATTTAGAAACATTGTAAAAAGCTATGGCAGGGGGCAAAACATCACCCATGCCATAAATGGCGCAAGTCTTAAGATAAATGAGGGAGAATTTGTCGCCATCATGGGGGCAAGTGGAAGCGGCAAATCAACCTCTATGAACATAATAGGTTGTTTAGATAAACCAACAAGTGGAGAGTATCTTTTTAAAGGCATTCATGTTGAGAGCTTAAACCTTAATCAAATGGCAATTCTTAGGCGAAACTACATTGGGTTTGTTTTTCAAGGATTTAACCTTTTAGGAAGAACTAGCGCGCTTGAAAATGTAGAACTACCTTTGGTTTATAGAAAAATACCAGCAAAAACAAGAGAGAAACTAGCGTTTGAAGCACTTGATAAAGTTGGGCTTAGTAGTGTTGTAAAACATACTCCAGCAGAGCTTAGCGGTGGGCAACAGCAAAGAGTAGCCATTGCTAGAGCGATAGTTACAAACCCATTAGTCTTACTAGCAGACGAGCCAACAGGAAACTTAGATAGCATAAAAAGTTTAGAAATTATGAATTTGTTAAAAATGCTAAATGAAGAGTCAAAAGTAACCATAGTGATGGTAACGCATGAAGAAGAGATGGCTAGTTTTGCAAATAGGGTGATATTTTTTAGAGATGGAAGCATTGAAGATAAGCTAAGAAAGGGGTTTAAATAATGTTTTTAAATGCCTTTTTTATTGCCATTAAAGAGATAAAAAGAAATATACTAAGAAGTATTTTAACGATTTTGGGAATTGTCATTGGCGTGGCATCGGTGATTGCTATGGTGATGATAGGTGATGGAACTACTGCGAATGTAACAACAAATATTGAAAAACTTGGAAGCAATATGCTAACTCTAAGAGTTGGGCAGGAGCGTAGAGGCTTCATGAGAGAGGACAACACCGCTAAAGCTTTTACAAATGAAGATGTGCAGAGTATTAAAAGTGAGATTTTAAACTTAAAAGGGGTAAGTGCTGAAAACTCCACTATGATAAATGTGGTTTTTGGAAATAGGAGCAATAGCTCTTTAGTGGTGGGCGCAACAAATGACTACTTCATCATAAAAGAGTGGGAGTTAGAGGAGGGGAGATTTTTTGAAGAAGATGAGCTAATAGGCGGAAAGTCTGTATGTATCGTTGGATCAAGCATTGTAAATCTGCTTTTTAAAGATGAGAGCCCACTAGGAGCTAACATTAGGCTAAAAGATTTTAACTGTAATGTTGTGGGGGTTTTAAAGTCCAAAGGTGCTTCTAGTTTTGGAAGGGATCAAGATGAGGTTGTCATAACCCCACTTAAAATGTACCAAAGAAAAATTCAAGGCAATCAAGATGTATCTACCATCATCATTTCAGTAGATGAGGAGAGAAACATTGAGAATGCTAAGAGTGAGATAGTTTCACTCATGCAAGAAAGAAGAGCGGTGAAAATTGGCGAGGCGGATAACTTTCACATTAGAGATATGAAAGACATTTTAGACACCATGACAAGCACTACAAAAATGCTTACCTATCTTTTGGGCTCCATCGCTGCCATAAGCCTTTTAGTAGGTGGCATTGGGATAATGAACATCATGCTTGTTTCAGTAACTGAGAGGACTAGAGAGATAGGCATAAGACTTGCCATAGGCGCTATGCAAAGTGAGGTTTTAATGCAGTTTTTAGTTGAGGCGATAGTGCTCTCAACTTGGGGTGGTGTGCTTGGTGTTGGCATTGGGTTGGTGGCTGGATATGGGGTGGTGAATGTATTTGAAGTGCCATTTATCATAAACAAAAATATCATTGTAGTTTCATTTATATTTTCAACTCTCATTGGGGTGGTTTTTGGATATTTTCCAGCTAGAAAAGCTGCGAAATTAAACCCAATAGATGCGTTAAGGCATGAATAGAGTGTTAGTTTAAATCATATATTATTTTGTTAGTAGTTGTTAAAAGCTCCATGATTTCATTTTGGCAAACATTAAATATCACTTCAGCATCAAGGTTAAAATAATGATGAGAGAGGATGTCTCTTATTCCTTTAACTTGCTTCCATGGAATTGAAGGGTAGCTATCTAGTAAGTTATCATTAAGTTTATCTATATTTTTAAACCCTTCGCCTATAGCAATTAGCCTCATAGCTATACTATCTAGCTTCTCTAGACCTTTTTCATCTTTTAAGAAATCATCGACACATTTAATATCTTTGGCTCTGTTTATTATTAGCTCTAATGATAATTTTATCTCTTCAAGGGTTGAGATAATCATCGTTTTTCTATGCATAAATTAAATCTTTTTTTATCATTTTTAGTAAAAATGGTCTCATGTTTTTATGCTCTCTGATGAGGTCTACTTTTATATTTAAATCATTTTCTATTCTGTTTTTTACAGCAACCATATCAAAGAGCGATGGTTTCATGTTTACAAAAATATCTATGTCGCTATCTGCTGTGGCTTCATCTCTTGCAAAGCTTCCAAAGACTCCTATTTTCTCTACACTATAATTCTCTTTGAACTCTAAAAGGTTTTCTCTAAGATAGTTTAAAATTAGATTTTTATTCATAAAAACTCCTCAAGAATTTTATATATTATATCCTATCTTTTCTCATGAATTTATGTCTAAATTGTTTAGAAAGCCATAGTTAAGGCTTAATGATAAAAGATAAAAATATATTTGGCTCTCCTACAATGAAGAGATTGCCATCTTTGTCTTTTGTGAAACCTTCTGGATTTTTCATCTTTTTCATCTGTTTTGAAATGTCCAAATCCAAATATTTTTCAAAATTCATTTCATTGTCTATCTTTGCTAACAGTCTTGACTCATCACTTAAAATGTAAAATTTATCCCTATACTCATCATAATGAATTGCCGATAAATCGCTTAGAAAAAAGTTGCTCTTCATAAGCTTTTCTTCCATCTCTACTTTGGCTACTTCATTAGTAAAAAACCCTTGAACTTTAACCACTTTTTTTGGAAATCTTTCATTTATGAGGTAAAAAATATCGTTTTTCACATCGTAAGATATTCCCTCAAGTCCAAAGTTTTTAAACTTTCTTAAATCTAGTGAGAACTCTTTTTGGCTTTGGCTTATGTCTATGGTTTGTGTGTTTTTGTCTATGTGCACTATGTAAAATCCACTTTTTCCTTCATCTAATATGGCAAAAAGATTGTCTTTTATGTGCGTTAAATCCTCAGTATCTTTAAAGCCTTTGAGCTTGATGAGCCTTAATACTTCGCCTTTTTTATTTAGCTCATAGATTCTTCTTGGAGAATTTGTGATGGCAAATAGTGTGTCTGTTGTGTTGTTGTAAGTTATGCCAGAGAGATTTTTTTCTATCTCATTTATGGTTTTTTGTTTTACTATAAAGCCTCTTTTTTCTATGAGACGGGCTTCATTATGAAAGAGTTTAAAAAGAAGTTTGTCATTTAAATCCAAGTAATGAGCTGTGACAATGCCCACAAAAAGTAGTAGAGCGAAAGCTAAAGTTTTGACTATTTTATTTTTCATAAAGTTTAAAATCTTTCAAAAATATGATGGACATTGTAGCAGGCTTGCAAAGGTTTGCATACCTCCTTTGTCCTATTGTTTATTAATTTTAAATATTGTCTATTGTATATCTATATCAAGTTTTTTATTCTCTTTTGACTAATACTCTTGGACTAAAACACTTTTGGTAAAAAACTTAGTTCTTATTATTTCATATTTCTTAAAATTTGTTTTTCTTAAAAAATAAATATATTCTACATAAAGGCTATTTTATGGTATCTTTCAAAGTTTGTTTTCTTTTTTAAATAAAGTTTATTTTTTATTTGCCAAACTTTTTATGTTTTATTAATTCTTATACTTTTTTGTTCCGTCAAAAAAGTATCAAAAAACCTCGTAAAGCAAGTTGTTTTTTAGGAGATTTTATCACTCATAGCTAAAAATCAAAAACTCACTTCGTTCAAACAGTTTGATTTTTTTAACGCTATTCATTTAAAAATCTTGTTTCCTAAAAAACAAAGCTTTACTTCTTGCTGGTGTGTAGAATTTTACTATGCTTGGTTTTGTCAATAACTTTTATGTTCAATAGTACTGTTTTCATATTTTAATAGTTGTTTTTCTGAATCTATTGTTGCTGCTACTCTTTTTTGTTAAAGTTAAATTTAATATCGTTAAATATTTCTCTCATCTCTTTTACGCTTTTGTATCTATAATTTAAATCATCTGATAATCCACTTTGAACAAATAATTCAAATTCTTTACTGTCAAATTTCACATCAATAATTGTTTTGCCAGTCATAGTAAAGTAAATAAGTCTTGTTAAAGCATAGGTTTCATGTTCAATTTTATAATTTTTAAATCCTCCAACAATATTTAAGTTTTGGATCATTTAAAGAACCTCTAAATTCAGTATTTTTGCTTGTGAGAGTACTTTCTTTTAATTTAACTAATCCAAAATCAGAGACCTTAACAACAAGTAGATTATTGTCATACACTTTTAATAAAATATTTGTCGTGCTAATATCTCTGTGTAGCCAATTATTACTATGAATATATTCAAAAGCTCTAAATATCTGATTTACAATTCCAACTCTTTTAAATAAGCATAATTTTGTGTTGTTTTGTTCTATATATTTCAAAAGTGTAGTGTTGGCATATTCCATAACATAAGAATTGTCATTTTCATTATAGTTATAAACTTCCAAGATGTATGGTGAGTTTGCTTTTTTCATTGTGTCAAACTCTCTTCTAAATCTTTTAAGCTCTTTTTCAGTTAGATCTTTATTAGCTTTTTTTACAACAAAATGTTTGTTATAAAAGTCATCTTTATACTTAAAAACCTTGGCATATGACCCTTCTCCAATCAATTTTAGATTTTTCTGAGAATTTTTTACAGTAATAGTTAGGCTTAAATGGAAAATTGGTCTTGCTTTGATTAATATTATTTTATTAAAATTATTTGGGATCGTACTGCCACCGCTTTGGGATAAAAAATTATCACACAAGTTGATTGTATTTAAGTAACTTTTTTCAATATGAAATGAATAGTTGGAGTTTTTAAGCTCATTGTATAAATTTTTTTCTAGATCTATAATCCTAATCAGCTCCCTGCTTTGATTTGCATTATAGTGTCCATTTGCATCTATTTTATAGTTCATAAAGTCAAACAGAATATTTAATGTAGAGTGGATATATGCAAATAGATATGCAAGATCGTTGTTGGCTATATCTTTATAATATGGTAAAAATTTATTTATCTGATCTGAGTTTAATTCAGGGATATCATCAGCTTCTTGTTTGATGAAAGTTTCAATAAACTCATTCATCAGATACTCTCCGCTATTTTTATCTCATCATCTGTTAAATTATAGAGTTTATATACCATATTGTCTATTTCTTTGTCTGCGGTGTTGATTTGTTTTTGGATTTCTAGAACTTCTTTTTTGTCATTTTCAAAAAGTCTTTGCCAGTCGTTTTTGAAATTTCTCTCTTCTAATTTATCAGCAAATTTTATTTTCTTTGCTTTTGTGTATTCTTTTACAAACTCATTAAAATCTAACTCTTCAAAGTTTTGTAGTTTTTTTGGTGTTTTTTCTAATTTCAATTCATTTATAAAATTCTCTTTTAGTTCTTGAAGTTTTTTATTGAGTTCTAGCATCAAATCTGCTTTTTCAATAAATGGGTTTTGTTCTTCTAGATTTTTGAGTTTTGGGAGCGGGAAAGGCTCAAGATAGGCAGTTTTAAATCTAAAATATCCACCTCTAAGTTCCGTGCTTGTGCTTTTTATAAATAACCACATTAAAGAAGAATTTAAAAGTGCTAAATAAAATTTATAACCTTCTTTGACTTCATCTTTTTTTATAAAACTATAAAGTGTTGTACCGTGATAAAAAATCCCTTTATCTAAACTCATTTGAGATTTATAAGCAATATCTGGTGTTATTATTTTTTCTTTTTCAACTCCATCTATTCCTTGTTTTCTACTAAATAAAAACCACTCTTTTGGATTGTCAAATCTTCCTTTTTCTCTTCCTCTTAAAGACTCCTCATTTGCCTTTAAATATTCATATCCTTTTGGGAAATTTTCTTTTATATATCCTTCACTCATTGGCGTTGCTTTGCCATTTTCTATAATATATGGAAAAATTACAAAGTATCTATTTTGAAGATTTTTATATCTACTTATATCTTCACCTTTTAGAAGTGGTTTTAAAAGTCCTTTTTCAACTTCCACTACCTTGTCTAGTGATTTTGAATATAAATATTCTTCTTTTTGTAAAAGTAGATAAACATCATCAGCACTTGTTTGAATACCAGTAAATATTTTTGCAAAAACATCTTTTACTCTCAATGGCTGTTTATTTAGTTTTTCTAAAACTTTTGCTACATCATTTGAAGATAAGTTCCATTTATCGCTATTTAGATTTTCATAAGTTACAAAATCATAATCAAATGGATTAAAGATTTCTTTTGGACTAAGTGATTTAAAATATAGTTTTTCATTATTGTGTGAAAGAGTGATGATACAAGTATAAGTTGAAGCATCCTCAAAAACCATTTCACTTCCAAAATGAAGTAAACTCTCAACAGCTTTATTTTGAAACAAAAAGCCTCTTATGCCACTTCCAAAGTCTGAGATTAAAAATTTATGTGGCAAAATATAGCTTAGTTTTCCAGCTTTCTTTAACATTTTAAAGCTTTGTTCCATAAATAAAACATATATATCATAGTTTCCAGTTGCACTTACAAACTTTTCTTCATAAAGTTTGGCTTCATTTTCATAGTTGCTTTTTAGCCCTTGAACTCTCACATACGGCGGATTTCCAATCACCACATCAAAACTATTTTCAGGAAATGGCATCTCTAAAAGCGAGTTCGCACACACTATCTTATCTGCAAGCCTTGTTAAAACTCTCCCTCTTTTTGCCGTTCTAAGCCACAAGCTAAGCTTTGCTATCTCTACGGCATCCTCATTTATGTCAACTCCATAAAGATTGTTTTCCAAAATCTCCTCTTCAACCTTATATGAAGCAAACAAATCTTCAAACAAAGCAAGCTCATCAGAGAGTCTGTAGTGCTCTTTTATGAGAAACTCTAGCGCTTGGTTTAGAAAAGCACCACTCCCGCAAGCTGGATCTAAAATCTTAAGTTCTAGCAACCACTCTTTATATGAGAGTAGATTTTCTTTTGTTTTTAACTCATTTTTTGTAAGTTTTTTTGAGTTTTTGGGCGCTATGACTTCATCTATCCCTAGCTTAACCCTTTTTTCTTGACACATTTTGCCCAAAGTGTTCTCTACAATGTAGTTTGTGATATATTCAGGAGTGTAAAAGATGCCATCTTTTTTGCGTTTTGATTTGCTTTTGTCAAACTCTTCATTAGCCAATGAAGCTTGCAACTCTTCCAAATCCGTAAGACTTTGTTCAAATATATGCCCTAGTATATTAACGCTAATGTCGCTGTAAAAGTCATAGTCTGATAGTTTTTGGACATTTTCATTAAGCACTTCATCATCAATCTTGAGCGAGTCAAGCGCGTCGTCGGTTAAAAATAGTCCGCCATTGTATTTTGGGATATTTAGCTTTTCATTTCCTTGATTTATGGCTTCAAAGTAGATTTTGTAGTACTTATACAGCGAGTTTCCAAATATGTCTTCTTCATGCCTTTGTCTTATCTCTTTTATGAGGTTTGATTTCAAAAGCCCTCTATCCTCAGCAAAGAGCATGAAGATGATGCGGTCGCATAATTTTTGAGTGAGCCTTAGGAGATCTGAAGGCGTTAAATCTACATTTGTCTCATTGTTTTTAGAAATATTTTCAAAAAGCTCTAGTCTAAAGTTTGCAAAATCTTTGTAAAGCTCTTTTGAGATGGCTTGCTCAAAACTGTTTGATTTTTCCCACAAATCAAGCGTAAGCCCGCACTGCAAGCTTTCAAATGAGAGTAGGGTGTGTAGTTTTTTAAACTCTTCATAGTTAAGCTCGAAAAGATAAAACCTCTCATAAGCGGTTGATTTGTCTATGTAAAGTCTAAGCTCATCAAAGTTAGAGATGATGGCATATCTAGCCTTTGAGTGCTGAGAGAGGTAGTAAAAGGCTTGTTGTTGGGTTTTGTCAAGGTTTTTTGTTTTTTGATCTTTTAGTTCAATGACTCCTGCCACTTCACCATCAAGATATATGACTCCATCAGCTTTTTTAGCGTCTGTTTCATTTTTCTTTTCTCTTTCAAGGTTAAAGTCATTTGGATTTGTAGTTTTTAAGTTGTACCCAAGACAAGAGACAAAAATGTCATTTAAAAAACCATCTTGATACTCCTCTTCTTTAAACTCCTTTATAGACTCAATTTTTTTCAAATAGTCTTGAAAGAGAGCCCATCTTATGGCTACGAGAGATTCATCTACTTTTAGTTTTTCTAAAATTCTATTTTTAATCATGATAAACCTTGCGTTTTATTATATATCTTAACAAAGTATCATTTAGCAAGCCCTTTAGAGCTGTTTAAAAGAAGGGGTGAGGAGTTTAAAACCCCTCATTGTTAAAGTTCTTAGATCTTGGGCCAAACAAAATGGCTCCATCGCTCCCTGCGCTTAAAAGTCTATTGTTTGCAATGCCAGCGTAGGTAAAACTATCATCATTTATGGTGTGTAGTACTTGGTTAATAAGAGCGCTTATTAGCATGCCAATGGGGTCGCCGCCACCGCTTCTCCCCTCAGCCGAAGAGGCAGCAGCTTCTCCGCTCCAAAGGGATTTTCCACTTCTTAAATCTACAAGTTCACCTTTTAATTTCACTACAACATCGCTACTTATCACCATGTAAGATGCGCCGTACTGCTCAACACTCATGTATAAAACCGCGTCCGCGCCAAATATCTCATATAGTTTTTCTAATGAGACAGCGTGCATCTCATTTGGGTTTTCTAAACCATTTTGTCTAAAAGTTTCTTGAACTAAAGATGCAGGAAAAACATAGTAGCCAGATTCTGCCAAAGGAAGTGCCACCTGAGCAAAAACTGCTGGCGTTGCTAGGATGTCATTGGAGTTATTAACTGGCGGTAAAACCAAGATAGATTTTGGATGATGCTCTCTAAACGCACCATAATCATACGAAGCTTTAGTTGTAGCGCAACCGCTAAAAAACAGTACTCCTAAAGTTAAAAATATGCTTAAAAGTCTCATTTTCTACTCTTTGAATGTTTTTAATAAAAAGCCGACATATTCGGCAGATTCAGGAAATAGTTCTTTCTCTATCTCTAAAAATTTCTTAAACTCATCTAAGTTTCCATCTTCAAGATGAAGCAATCCTACATGAGCGTAGTAGCCAGGTGGGAGGTGCATATCTTGCGAGCGCGCCTTTTGTAGCGTCTCTTCAAGTGAGCCTATCTGCTCTTTATGTCCTTTTGAGTCACCTTTTAAATAGCCATAAAGTTCAGGTTGATAGTTTCCCCAGTAGTAAAGTGAGCGTGGTTTGCTTGCACACCCACTTAAAAAAAGTGCGATAAAAAAGATTAAAATAGTAGTGCGCATTTTCTATCCTAATTTGTTAAGGGGCTCCATGCTCCATTGCTAATTCCTAAGACTAAGTTGTCCACAGCCTCTCTAATGGCCAAATCCAAAACTTTTCCATTTAGTGTAGAGTCATATCCTGCTCTTCCCCCAAAACCGATGACTTCCCTACTTGAAAGGGCGTATTCACCAGCTCCTTGAGAAGAGAAAGCAACTTCAGAATTTTTTACATTAACTACATTTAGAGTAACTTTTGCGTAGGCTATTTGTGATTTTCCTTTACCCAAAATCCCAAAAAGTTGGTGATCTCCAACCTCTTTGCGCCCAAACTCTGTAACATCACCTGTCACAACATAGTTCGCGCCTTTTATGGAAAGCTCCTTATTCTCAAAGCCTGCTTCTTGTTTAATCTCTTCTAAATTATCTCTATCAAGTACTGAAAACCTGCCAGTTTGCTGCAGATGAGAGATGAGAATTGTCTTTGCTTGACTCCCAAGCTTGTCAACTCCATCAGAAAAAATCCCTCTCATATAACTTGAGCGGTTGTCAAACTTACCAACTGAAATGGCAGCTTTTTCTCCTTGATAATGTGTTTGCGAAGATGCAGTTTTAGGAACTTCAAGAGATTTTGAACTCTCCGAAGCACACCCACCATAAAAAACAGCGATTAAAATCGATAAAAATAGTGATTTTATTCTCATTTACACTCCTTTAAAAATTAAGTTAGATTGTATGATTTTTATTTTTAATTTGTGCTTTTTTCTTACTAGAAAATTTATAAATATTATAAAACGCCCCACTCAAGGTCAAATTCATATTCAAATGCATTTCCATTTAAAAACTTTTCAACCCTTTGCGCCCACTCTTTTGCGTCATTTTCACTATGAAGAGCCATAACAAACTCAATTAACCCTTCATCTGCTCTATCGCCACTGTTATCTATGGCGCTTAAGCCCATATTTTTTAACTTTTGCTTTATGCTGTTTATGATTTTTCGTCTATTTTTTAAACCTGATGGAACTAGGATTTTTATTTCGATAGCACCAGCTAAAATAACCATACAAAGCCTTAGTAGTTAAAGAGTTAGAAAAGTATAATCCAAAAGCAACTCTTGATTTAAATGAAGCCCCTTTTCATCAAGTAAAATGTCAAAGTTTTCAAACCTTAAGTCTTTAAATAAAAAAGCTATCTCATTAGGGAGATTTTCTAGTAGGTTTGTTAAATATGAGCTTTTTAAGCTTCCATTTAGTTTTACAGTTTTAAAAATATCTTTTAAATATATAAAGTTTAAGTTTTGAAGGTTTTGCGCGAGCTCAAAGTCTGCATTTAAATTTAAATTTTCAAAATATTTTTCGTCATTCTTTTTAAAATTATTTAAATTAGTTTTTGCTAAAAATGAGAGATTTGAAGAGGATATTTTAGATAAAATCTCTTTTGTTTTAACTATGAAATCCTCACTTTCTAAAAACCCTTCACTATTTAAAAGTGCACTATATTTTTTTAACTCATCATATGGTACTTTTTTCAAAGATATGTAAAATTCACTCTCATCAAAGCCAATACTCTCTCCATTTTGGAAGAAAAACATTTTATCACTACTGATTTTACTCTCCCCATCTAGCACTCCATTGCTAATGATTGAGTTAGAATTTATGAGCAGATTTTCCACTTTAACTTTAGTGTAAAATTCATCAAATTTTATATTATCAATCTTTAAAAATGAGTTGATATTTTCGTCACTTTCTTCATACTTAAAATCAATGTTATCTACTAGAAAATGAACTTGGTTTGCAACTTCAGAAACCTTAAAAAGCCCAACTTTAAACCCATTTACATCACCATGAACCCCTCTAAGTTGCAAAGAGCCCTCTTTGAAAATATAGTTTATATCTTTTAATTTAAAATTTAAATCTTCATCAAAACTTATTTTTACCTCTTTATTTTTTAAAAAATCAAGCAGGTGAGCTAACTCTTCATCTTTTAAAGCTTCACTTAAAGCAGCGTTGGAAGCTCTTACTAAAAACATATCAAAATTAAGTTTATTTAAAAAGTTTTTATAAGTAAATTCATACTCAATCAAAACCCCATCTAGCAGCAGTTCTAACTCTTTTTCATCTAAACTTAAAAGACTCTCTTTTAAATACTCTTTAAACTCTCCATCACTTCTTTTACTAATGAGATACTCTAATGCTTTTTTTGGATAGATGATCTCTATCTCTCCATTTCCAACAACATTTAAAAATCCAATTTTTTTATCACAATTTGCAATAAAACCACTACTATTTAACTCTTTTATGTGAGAATCAATCTTTTTTTCAACACTATTTGCAAATAAAAAATGCCCAACAACACCAAAAACAATTAAAACAGAGAAAACAAAAAGAATCCTTTTCATCTTTTTCCTTAAAACTTTATCTTCCAATCATACTTGCTTGATACTTAATTTAGCTAACTATTAAAACAAAAAGTTATCTACTCTTAACTACCAATAGACTAAAATAGCACTTTTATTTTTTGAAAGGTATAGATGCCCCTATCTCATTTAAATTTTGAACAAAAAAGCGCAGCAACTGCTCCAACTGGTTACAATCTCATCATAGCAAGTGCAGGAACAGGAAAAACTTCTACCATAGTAGCTAGAATTGCACATCTTTTGCAAAATGGTGTAAAACCACACCAAATTTTACTTTTAACTTTTACAAATAAAGCTGCAAGTGAAATGGTAGATAGAGTTGCTGGTTTTTTTGGCGAAAGTGTTGCAAAAGAGATTGAGGCCGGGACTTTTCATGCAGTTAGTTATAGACTTTTGAAAAAACTCTCCAAAAACATCACTTTAAAACAACCAAATGAGCTAAAAGTTCTTTTAAAAAGCATTTACGATAAGAGAAAATTTCATCATTTTGATTCAAAAACCAGTCCTTATAAATCTTCCTATCTTTACGATATTTACTCTTTGTTTCAAAACAGCTCAACTAAGGGTGATTTTCACTCATGGCTTAAAGAATCTCACGCTGAGCATGAGCTCTATTTTGACATATATGATGATATTTTAAATGAGTTTAATGAGCAAAAAAATAGGTTTGGGTATGTTGGATTTAATGATCTTTTAATACTCTTAAGAGATCAACTTTTAAAGGGTGCGCCCATCTCTTTTAGGGAAATTTTAGTTGATGAGTATCAAGATACAAACAGTTTGCAAGGCTCTTTGATTGACTCATTTAAGCCAAAAAGCCTATTTTGCGTTGGGGATTATGATCAAAGTATTTATGCTTTTAATGGAGCAAACATTGAGATAATTGGTAGTTTTTCGCATAGATATAACGGCGCTAAAGTTTTCACTCTAACCAAAAACTACCGCTCATCTAGCAAGATTTTATCTTTAGCAAATAGAGTGATTGAGAAAAACAAAAGACTCTACCCTAAAGCTTTAGAAGTTACTAAAAGCGGCGAATATGAAGCGCCAAAGCTTTTAATATATGGTGAGCTTTTTGCGCAGTATCAAGCCATTGCTAAGATGATAAAAGAATCAAGAACAGCATATGAAGAAGTGGCAGTTATCTTTAGAAATAATTCAAGCGCAGATGGAATTGAAGCTAGTTTAAAGGAGATTGGCATTAGTTCAAAGCGAAAAGGCGGGATAAGTTTTTTTGATGCAAAAGAGATAAAAGTTATCTTAGAACTTGTTGCCATATTTGTAAATCCTAAAGATATGATCTCTTTTATGCACCTTTTTGAGTATGCTAAAGGTGTTGGGCCAGCGCTTTCAAAAGAGATTTTTGATGGACTTTATAAGATTGGAGATGGCGACATACTTAAGGGATTTTTTAATCCTAATGATGAAGAGCCTTTTGAGAAAAGAGCGCAAAATAGACAGCTTGGGCTTTTTGATGATAACCTTGAGCTTGGAAGTGTAGGGAGGTTTTATAAACTTGGTTTTGATGAAGAGTTCTTGTCAAACCCAGTGCTCAAATTATCTAAATTAAACAGCGATGGGGCGGTATTTTTGCACAATATGTACCAATTTTTAAAAAAATCAAAAAACATAAAAAGGGCTTCAACTTTCATTGATGCTGTGGTTAATTCAAAAATATATTTAGAAATTGAAGAGTTTTTATTAAAAAGAAGAGCTACTTTAAAAGATGGAAGCATAGATAAAACTCTTTTAGAAAACGCTAAAGATGCGATGGATAGAAGAGTTTTACTACTTAAGAATTTATCTAAAAACTATAGTACGGTAGATAGCTTTTTAAATGCACTAACGCTTGGAAGCAGTGAAATGAGTGAGGGGGAGGGGGTGAATTTGCTTACAGTTCACTCTAGCAAGGGGCTTGAGTTTGAGGATGTTTATATTGTTGATTTGATGGATGGAAGATTCCCAAATAGAAAACTTATGAGTATGGGAGGAAGTATTGAAGAGGAGAGAAGGCTCTTTTATGTTGCAACCACTAGGGCTAAAAGTAGGCTTTTTCTCTCCTTTGCTAAGTACGATAGGTTAAAAAGAGCTGATTATGTCCACTCTTTGTTTTTAGCTGAAGCTGGGCTTTTGTAGTGTCATAAAGGCACTACACTAAAGGCCTTTGGCAACAAACTTGTTCAATCTTTTTGTAAAAGCACTCACATCTTCAATCTTCATCCCCTCAGCAAGTTTTGCTTGATCTAAAAGTAGATATGAAACATCATTTAAGTATAGATAATCTTTAGATTCTGTGATTTTTTGGATTATCTCATGATCTGGATTGATTTCTAAAATAGGTTTGATTTTTGGCAAATTCTCTTGTCCCATCTGCTTTAGCATCTGCTGCATTTGAAAATCTGGATCATTTTTATCATAAATCAGACAAGATGGAGAGTCGCTAAGTCTATTTGAGATTTTAATATCTTTTACATCATCTTTTAAAATCTCTCTCATTTTGACTAAAATTTCTTTATATTTATCTTCATCTATCTTGTCATTATCTTTTGCAATCTCCTCATCCACATCGGAACTGTTTATGGACTTGATTGGAGTTTTATCATACTCCCCAATCATTGGAACTACAATAGCCTCAACCTCTTCATCTAGGAGCAGCACCTCTATGTCGCTTTTTTTAAATCTCTCAATTAAAGGCGAGTTTCTAAGCATAGTTTCATTTTCACCGCTTATGTAGTAGATGCTTTTTTGCCCCTCTTGCATGGCCTCTTTATACTCTTTTAAACTAACTAAACCATCTCTTTTGCTAGATTTAAAAAGCACTAACTCCAAAAGCGCATCTTTATTTGCAAAATCACCATAAAGTCCCTCTTTTAAAACCTTTCCAAAGTTTTTATTAAACTCTAGGTATTTTTCAAAATCTTTCTCTTTTACTTTTTTAAGCTCACTTAAGATTTTCTTTACAGAAGCTTGTTTAATGCTCTCTAAAATCCTATTTTGTTGTAAGATTTCTCTACTTACATTTAATGGCAAATCCTCAGAATCTATGATCCCTCTAACAAATCTTAAATATGGTGGAAGTAGTTCTTTTTCACTATCAGTAATGAAAACCCTTTTAACATAAAGCTTAACACCAGGCTCATAATCAACCTTAAATAGATCAAATGGAGGATTTGATGGAATGTAAAATAAGGTGGTGTATTCTATGTTTCCCTCAGCTTTTGTGTGCATCCATAAAAATGGATCTGCACTATCATGAGAGAGTTGTTTGTAAAAATCTTTATACTCTTCATCTTTTATCTCATTTTTAGGGATTCTCCAAAGAGCAGCCGCTTTGTTTATTTGGCTATTTATAGTTTCACTCTTTCCCTCTTTTTCACCTTCTTTAGCTGGGACATACTCCTTTTTATCCATAAAAATACCAAAAGGGATATGGTTTGAGTATTTTTTAATGATGGATTCAACTCTATACTCTTCTAAAAATTCGCTCTCTTCATCTTTTAAATAAAGCGTTATAGAAGTACCGTGAGCATCTTTTTTGGCTTTTGTTATCTCATAACTATCTCCTGCCTCGCTTATCCATTTAAAAGCCTCTTTCTCTCCAGCTTTTTTAGATAAAACTTCTATCTTATTTGCCACCATGAAAGCAGAGTAAAACCCAACCCCAAACTGCCCAATCAAAGATGAATCTTTTTTTGCATCTCCGCTAAGTTGCTCTAAGAATGATTTTGTCCCACTTCTAGCAATTGTTCCAAGATTTTCAATCAAATCTTGCTCATTCATCCCAATGCCACTATCGCTAATGGTTAGGGTTTTTTCTTCCTTATTTATGACAATATCAATTTTAGGCTCATATGAGAGTTTTTTAAACTTATCATCTGTAAGAGTTAGATAATTGAGCTTATCAAGGGCATCTGATGCGTTTGAAATGAGCTCCCTTAAAAAAATCTCTTTGTTTGAGTACAAAGAGTGAATCATGAGATTTAGTAGTTGATTCACCTCTGTTTGAAATTGATGTTTTGACATATTTCTCCTTTTATTTCAATTTTTTTGCAATTTTAGCACATTTTTTAGATAGTGACAATCCATAATTAAATATTACATATTGCTTTAATATTTAATTAATATATCACTGATATACTAGCTTAAAATAAAAGGAGATTTTTATGAAGCGCTTGCTTTTACTTAGCTCAGGAAATCCTTGCCGTGCCGTAGTTGCTGAAGCATTGTGTAAAAAATACTTAAATGATAAAGATGGGCTTTCTATTGTTGGGGCGGGAGAGAATAGAAGTGAAAAAGTAAGTGAAAGTGCTCTTAGAATGCTAGAAGATGAAGGGATAGATAGCAGTCAACTTGAGCCTAGAACACTAAATGATGTTGAAGATGATAGTTTTGATTTAATCATCACCCTTTGTGATCATTTTAAGGAAAATTGTCCTATTTTTCCTGATGCTACCAAAACAGTTCATATGGATTTTCCTATACTTACAGAAGAAGAGGGGAGTTGTGAAGTTCTTTTTAATAAAATTAAAGAGAAACTAATCCCGTTTTTAAATAAAGAATTAGCTTAAATTACCAAAATTTTGGAGGATTTTTCATCTCATTTGTGAAAACTTCTTCCATTTTAATTTTTACATTTTCATACCAATTTTCATCTTCATTTGGGTTAACAGGATTTAAAAATACAACTCTAAGAGTGCCCCAATTTGATCTTAACTCTTTAGAGTCAAGTATATTTCTTGAGCCTAAAATGACTATGGGTTGGACTAAAAGATTTAGTTTTTCTGCTAAAACCTTAGCACCACTTTGAAACTTTAAAAGCTTATCTCCCTTGCTTCTAGTTCCTTCTGGAAATATAGCTATAACTCTTCCAGACTCAACCCTATCTTTAGCCTCTTTGATGAGCTTAACAAGGGATCTTCTATTGCTTCTATCTATGGCTATCATTCTTGTTGGATCTAAAATTCTTCCAAAAAATGGGATTTGTTCTATCTCTTTTTTTGCCACCCAGCATGTATTGTTGGGGTGTAAATCCTCTATAACAACAATATCTAGCAAGCTTTGATGGTTTAGTAAAAGAAGTTTTGCATCTTTTGAAATTTCGCCTTTAACTTCAATCTTGTAACCTAGAAGATAAGCTTGCATTTTTGCCCATATTTGTCTTATTTTCCTATTTTGTTTTTTAAAAAGATACATTAGCAAAATTGTGATTGATACGGTTAAAACAAAAGCTATGAGTGCCCAAATGGCTCTAATCCTTGATAACACTGCTATCCTTTATCCAGCCAATTTCGCCAGTATGTAGTAAGATTTTAATATATTCATCCCTTCTTCCTAACTCTTCAACTAAAAGAGGCTCTTTTGTGGTGTGAAAAATGGTTGATTTCTCTGTTGGGACTATCCTAAGATTTGTTTCAGGAGCTATTTTAAGCTTGCTAAATGGGTATTTTGAATATACAAAAAAGCTTGCAAGTAAAATAGCTAAAAATAGATAAAATCCTTTTTTTCTAACTATGAAAAGCAAAAGTAAAAGTATGATAAAAACAGCAATTGTGACATCTTTATAAAATAAAAATGAACTCTCTTTTGGGTTTAAGCCTATTTGAGTGCTTAAATCATCCTCTTCTAGGATTATTGGAAGAGATATTTTTTCAAAATAGTTACTTAAAAGATTAAAGTATTTAAAACTTAACTCCACCTCTTTATCATCAAAAACAGTAAAATAGAAGATTTTTTCTCTTGGGTAGTTTTTCGTGCTAGACTCTATGCCTTGCTTGATAGCATCATTTAAGTGAAAATCTGTCAAATTAGCTTCAGATGCTTCTATTTCTAAAACCATAATAAGGCTATTTTCATCAAATCTACTTGTTTTAAATCTAATTATTTCAAAATCTTTTGCTATTACCTTACATGACTCTTTGTCATGATTTAAACCGATAACTTCTACCTCTTTTTGTTTTAAAATCTCCGATTCAATGGTTATGCCATCTTGAAGCAATGAAAGTCTCATTTGAGGTAAGGTAATAGGATTTTTTAAAGCTTTTAAATAGTAAGTGACATAGTAAGTTGACTCATCATCTTTCCACCAGATAGCCTCAGGATTTAGTACTTGAGCGCTGCTAGTGTGATAAAATTCAGACTCTAAATTTTCAAAGTCTTCCCTTGCTACCATTGCTTTTATAGTAACTGGAAAGACTTGATTTTCATAAACCTTAGTTGGAAATGAGTCATAAGATAAAAATAGTGATCTTGCAAAAACACCATAAGGATCATTGCTAGCTTGTAAGCTTAATATAGTGGTAAATAAAAGAATAAAAACAGTACGCATTAAAACCTTATCTATACTTTGTATGCTAAAAATAGTGACTCTTTGATGAATTTACTATTTTCATTGAGTCTTTAAAATCCTATTTAAAACCTCTTCATAAGCCACTTTAACGCTTCCAAGTCCTTCTCTAAAGCGATCTTTATCTAACTTTTCTTTTGTTTTAGCATCCCAAAAACGGCAACTATCAGGGCTAATCTCATCAGCAAGTAAAATCTCTCCAGAGCTATCTATGCCAAACTCGACTTTAAAATCCACCAATATTAAGTCTCTTTTTGCAAAAAAATCTTTTAAAATTGAGTTTATCTTTCTAGCTAACTCTTTTAAGGTGACTAAAACTCCTTCATCTTGTACTAAATTTAAAATAAGGCAGTGTTCATCATTTAAAAGCGGATCTCCTAAGTCATCATTTTTATAACAAAACTCAACTAAAGGAAAGGGTAAAGTAGTGCCATCAGTAATGCCAAGTCTTTTAGTTAGTGAGCCAGTTGCAATATTTCTAACAATCACTTCAATGGGAATTATTTTACAAAACTTTACTAATTGATGAGTTTCATCCAAAGTTTTTACTAAGTGAGTTTTTATCCCATTTTTTTCAAGAATTTTAAAAAGCTGAGTGCTTATTTTATTGTTTAATGCACCTTTTCCATCTTCACTCCCCTTTTTTAGTGCATTAAATGCGGTTAAATCATCTTTAAACTCAGCTATTAAAAGATTATTATCTTCAGTTTTGTATAGTTTTTTTGCCTTGCCCTCATAAAGCAACTCTTTTTTTTCCACAGGGTTTCTCCTTATTTTTTAGATATTGTTAGCACATTGACTATGTCAATTGCAGTTTTTAATTGAATATCTTCATTTATATCTTTTATACTCAACTCTTCATCAGCCTTTTTACTGCCTTTATCCTCTTTTTTATCCTCTTCTTTTGGCTCTACTCCTTCAAGTTTTTTTAATTCACTTGAAAGATGTAGTTTAAGATCATTCTCTTTTATGGATAGATCACTCTCAGGAACAGGAACTTTGCCTGGATAGATGGTTACATCAGGAGTAATCCCAACTGCTTGAATAGTGCGCCCGCTTGGAAGATAGTATCTAGCTATGGTTAATCTTAAAGCTTCTGTTTCGCCAACTGGAAGTACAACTTGAACACTCCCTTTTCCAAATGTTTTCTCTCCAACTACGATAGCTTTTTTATGATCTTGCAAGGCTCCACCTACAATCTCACTAGCACTTGCACTTCCAGCATTTACTAAAATAGCCATTGGTACATCACTAATTGTAGTGCTTTTTTTAGCATAATAAGCCTCTTGTTCCTTGCCATCTTTTCCTTTTTGAGAAACAATTAACCCTTCATTTAAAAATAGATCAGTTAGTGAAACTGCTTGATCTAAAAGCCCTCCTGGATTGTTTCTTAAATCCATGACAATCCCCTTAACACCTTTGTGTTTTGAGAGCATCTCTTTTGTTTTATTTACAACATTTTTATCAAAATTTGTAATCCTTAAATATAAAATGTTTTGATCTTTTATCATTTTTGCATAGACTGAATCTATTTTAATAATATCTCTAACTATCTCAAAAGTTAAAGGCTTATTTTCACCCTCTCTTACTATGGTTAAATTTATTTTCGTTCCTGGTTTGCCTCTCATTAGAGCAACTGCTTCATCTATGGTCATATTTAAAGTTGAATGCTCATCTATTCTTAAAATGATATCTTTAGCTTTCAATCCAACTTTATCTGCTGGCGTATCTTCTATGGGCGCAATGACTGTTAATGCGCCATCTCTCATTCCAACAGTAATTCCAAGTCCCCCAAACTCTCCATCTGTTTGGACTTTCATATCTTTAAATTTTTTTTCTGTTAAAAAAGAGGAGTGAGCATCAAGGTTTGAAAGTAATCCTTCGATTGATTTTGTAATGATTTCATTAAAACCTATATCATCAACATAATACTCTTCTACCGTTCCTAAAACTTTGGTAAATTTTGCTAAAGCTGTTAATCTGTTCTCTCCATCGCCCTCTTTAGCATAAAGAGTATTGCCTAGTAGCAGCGCTACACCTATAAACGCACTCACAAACCCAAGGGTCCATAAACTTCTCTCTTTTTTCACTAAAAACTCCATTAACAAATGCTTGATTTTATTCAAGTTTGCCTAAAAGTTTGCCTAAACTTTGAAATTTGCATATTAAATTCAACTACTCAAATAAGATTTAAATACATTCTTATAGTTTCAATATAAAGATAGTTGACATGTATAGACTAAAGGTTGTATAATATATATAAAAAAAGAGGAAGAAGATGAAACAGATATATGAAACCTTAACTCATCAAATGAGTCAGTCAATTGAAAGTGCAGTAAGTTTAGCTCTTCACTCAAAAAATAGTGAAGTTGTGCCACTTCATCTTTTGTGGGGATTGCTTACTAATAGTGAATCAGTCTTATCTCAAGTTTTTAGAAAGATGAACTTAGATAAAAGTGCTGTTGAGCTTGAAGTAAAAAGTGCGGTAGATAGATTGCCAAAAAGTAGTAATGTAACAAAAGAGAGCATTAAGCTTAGTAGTGAATTAGCAAGAAGTTTGCAAGAAGCTCAAGGCTTGATGGTTAAGCAAGGAGATAGTTATCTTGCGGTTGATACTTGGATTATTGCAAATATTTCAAATCCACAAATAGGTGGAATTTTAGAAAAATATATAGACAAAATGGAGTTTGTTAAAACTCTTGAATCTTTAAGAGCAGGCAGAAAGATAGATAAACAAACTGGGGATGATACACTTGAAGCTCTTGGAAAATATGGAATTGATCTTACTAAAAAAGCTAGAGATAATGAGCTTGATCCTGTGATTGGAAGGGATGAAGAGATCCATAGAATGATGCAAATATTGATCCGAAAAACAAAAAATAATCCAATCTTACTAGGTGAGCCAGGGACTGGTAAGACAGCAATAGCTGAGGGCTTAGCCCAAAGAATAGTCCTTGGAGATGTTCCACTTAGTTTGCAAAATAGGCAAGTTATAGCTCTTGATATGAGTGCACTAATTGCTGGTGCAAAATATAGAGGCGAGTTTGAAGATAGGTTAAAAGCAGTAATTGATGAAGTTAAAAAAGATGGAAATATCATTCTTTTTATTGATGAGATTCATACCATTATAGGCGCTGGAGCTAGCGAGGGGAGTATGGACGCGGCAAATATCTTAAAGCCAGCTCTTGCTAGAGGAGAACTTCACACCATTGGAGCAACAACTTTAAAAGAGTATAGGAAATATTTTGAAAAAGATGCTGCTTTGCAAAGAAGATTTCAACCTGTTTTTGTAGGAGAACCAACCATAAATGAGGCTTTGCAAATCCTAAGAGGGATTAAAGAAAGACTTGAAGCACATCATAATGTAACCATTTTAGATAGCGCGTTAGTAAGTGCTGCAAGGCTTTCAGATAGATATATTACTGATAGATTCTTGCCAGATAAAGCGATAGATTTAATAGACGAGGCTGCGGCTGAGCTTAAGATGCAAATTGAGAGTGAGCCAGTTGAGCTTAGTAAAATTAAAAGAACTATTTCAGCAGTAAATGTTGAAAAAGAGGCTCTTAAGATGGAGAAAAGCTCCAAAAATGAAGAGAGATTAAAAGAGATTGAAAAAGAACTTGCTGATTTGGAAGAGTCAAAAAGAGCTTTGCAAGGGCAGTTTGAGAGTGAACAGCAAGTCTTTAATGAACTCTCTTCCATAAAAACAGAGGTAGATTCGCTAAAAAAAGAGGCAGAACTAGCTAAAAGAGGGAGTGATTTTAACAAGGCTGCTGAAATTGAGTATGGAAAAATCCCAGCTCTGTATGAAAAAGAGAAGAGCTTAAATGAGCAGTGGGCAAAGATGCAAGAGGCAGGAACACTACTTAGAAATAGTGTAGATGAAGAGATGATAGCCTCTATTGTTAGCAAGTGGACTAAGATACCAGTAAATAAAATGTTAACTTCTGAAAAAGAGAAAGTTTTAGCCATAGAAGAGCACTTAAGTGAGATTGTTGTTGGGCAAGATGAAGCCATAGAGGCTCTAGGAAGAGCCATTAAAAGAAATAAAGCTGGACTTAGTGAAGATAGTAAGCCAATAGGAAGTTTTCTATTTTTAGGACCAACAGGTGTGGGCAAAACTCAAACTGCGAAAGCTTTAGCCCAGTTTTTATTTGATGATGAAAAGTCTTTAATTAGATTTGATATGAGTGAGTATATGGAAAAGCATAGCGTTAGCCGTTTAGTTGGTGCACCTCCAGGGTATGTTGGTTTTGAAGAGGGAGGACAATTAACTGAAGCAGTAAGAAGAAAACCATATAGTGTAGTTTTATTTGATGAGATAGAAAAAGCTCATTTAGATGTGTTTAACATTTTGCTTCAAGTGCTAGATGATGGGAGATTGACTGATAGTAAGGGTGTGACGGTTGATTTTAAAAATACAATCATAATTCTTACATCTAATATAGCAAGTTCAAGAATCCTAGAGAGCCCAAAAGAGCAAAGAAGGGCGGTTGTGATGGATGAGTTAAAACGACACTTTAAGCCTGAATTTTTAAATAGGCTTGATGATATAGTCATTTTTAACCCACTTGAAGAGATGCAGCTTAGAGAGATTGTAAATATAATGTTTAAAGAGATTAGCGCAAAACTTGAAAATCTATCCATTGAAGCAAGCTTAAGTGATGAAGCAAAAACTCTAATCTCTAAAGCAGGATTTGACCCAGTTTATGGGGCTAGACCACTTAAAAGAGCTCTTTATGAGTTAGTAGAAGATAAGTTAGCTGGAATGATTTTAGAAGATAAGCTTCAAGAGGGAGATAAGATAGAAATTAATGCAGTAAATGATGAAATCGTCATAAATAAACTTTAAACTAGCACTTTGCAAAAAGAGTGCTAAAAAACTTGACAAATCAAATAATCTTTAGTATCATACTATCAAGTTTCATGAGTTAATAAAAACAACTAAAAGGAGAGGAAATGAGATTAGTAAATAGATATGACCCATTTAGAGAGCTTGAGAGAAGATTTTTCAATCTTCCAGGTGGTACACAAGAGAAGAATAACATTGGAAGCTTCGCTCCTACAGTAAATACAAGAGAGGATGATAAGGCTTACTATGTTGAGGTTGACTTGCCTGGGGTAAAAAAAGATGACATTAGTGTAGATGTCAAGAAAGACAGCCTAACTGTCTCAGGTGAGAGAAAGTACAAAGAGGAAGTTAAAGAGGAGAATTATTATAAGTCTGAGAGCTATTTTGGAAAATTCCAAAGAAGTTTTTCTCTTCCAGACAATGCAGATACTGACTCTATTAGTGCAAAATGCGAAGATGGCGTACTAGAGATAGTGTTACCAAAGATTGCCCCAAAAGAGGCAAAAAAGATTGAAATAAAATAACCTAGCCTAAGTCCACTAGGACTTAGGTTTTTTGTTTTAATAAAAACTTCTATAAACCTTATAGTGTGATTTGCCGATATTCACTAAAATATACCCATTAAGGATTTAAGATGAATATCACAACTTCAATGAATGCAAATTTTTTTAAATTCAACTATGAGTCTATGAAAAATATGCAAGGAACTATGAAGACGAAAGATATTGAAGAGTTTGATCTTTTTTCATTAAACATTAGTAGGATTGATTTCTCTTTTCAGTCAACTTCATTTAGTTTGGCAAATGATCTTCCTTTTATGGAAAAAATATCTGGAATGATTGATTATAAAGCCATAGGGTACTCTGGAAAGCCTATTGAAAAACTATCACAAAATGAAGCACAAAGCTTAGTGTCTGAGGATGGTTTTTTTGGGGTAAAACAGACTGCTAGTAGGCTCTCAGGCTTTGTTTTAGCTGGAGCTGGGGATGATTTAGAAAAACTAAAAGAAGGCAGAAGGGGAATCATAGAAGGATTTGAAGAGGCAGAGAAAATTTGGGGCAATAGACTTTTTGACATAAGTTATGAAACATTAGAAAAAGCCTTAGAGCAAATCGATGCTAAGATAAATGAACTTGGCGGATCAGTACTAAATGAACTAGCTTAACATAGTGCCAATTGGCACTATGTTGGTTTAATTTTATATATCTTCACTACACCCTTAAAATACCCCATTTATGACACCTTAAGCAAAATCACAGTAAAATCCTAACCTTTAAATTACAAAAAAAGGAATGGCATGAAAAGAACTTATCAGCCGCATAATACGCCAAGAAAGCGCTCTCATGGCTTTAGAGCTAGAATGAAAACGAAAAATGGTCGTAAAATAATTAATGCAAGAAGAGCTAAAGGTAGAAAACAATTGGCCGTTTAAGTGCGTACGACTCTTTAAAAAAGAGTAGAGAATTTGTCGCAGTATATAACGAGGGAAAAAAGTGGCACTGTGAGGGTGCCGTTATTTTTTATAAAGCATCATCGGATAAAAAAGTAGGTTTTGTTGCTAGCAAAAGAGTTGGCAATGCTGTAAAAAGAAACTACTGTAAAAGACGACTTAGGGCGCTATTTTTAGAGTTGCAAAAAGAGGTAAAATCTGGTATTTATATCTTCATTGCAACTTCTAAATTGTTAGAAATGGATCATTTTCAAGCAAAAAGAAGCGTACGCTGGGCATTAAAGAAGTTAGGGTGTTTTTAATGTTAAAAAAAATAGGTTTAAAATCAATCTTTTTTTACCAAAAGGTAATCTCTGTTTTTAGTTTTGGAAGCTGTAGATATTACCCAACCTGCTCTGAATATGCCAAGTGGCAAGTGATGCACAACAATTTTTTTAAAGCTCTATACTATAGTTTTTTGAGAGTTTTAAAGTGCAATCAACTCTTCCCTGGAGGATTTAACTATCCATTAGTTAAACGCAAGTTTAATCACCACTCTTTTATAAAATCATTTCAAAACAAAACTAAAATCCAAATTTTTTTCTGGTTCATACCAAGTAAAGAAGATGAATATATAGTTATCCGATCTTTTGCCAATCTAAAATGAAGGAATTTTTGTGATAGATAAATTATCCACCCAACATAGAATTATCATAGCTACCATTATTTCATTTGCTTTTTTTGTTGCATATGATTACTTTTTTATCCCTAAAAATACAGATGTAGCAAGTAGTGCTAAAGTAGAGCAAAAAAGTGCTCCAAGCATTGAGTTTGAAAACAAAAGTACGCAGCAAGTTAGCTCAAGTACAGTGGCCCCTAGCAAAGCTGATGGTGCTTCTTACATTGCTACAGTTAAAAGTGAGAAGTTTGAGTTAAAGATTGACTCTTTGGGCAGAATTGCAAAATATTATTTAAATGATCCAAGATACCAAGATAGTAGTGGCGATAGAATTCAGCTAATAGATAGCGACTTTGGGCCAAAACCACTAGAAATTAGATTTAAAGATAGAGAGTTAAATGAAGCTGCTTTTGCAAATAGTTACACTTCAAGCGTTGAAAATTTAACCATAGAGGGTGAAGCAAAAAGCATAACTTTATCTCAAAACTTAGGTGAATTTACCATCACTAAAGAGATTAAATTTGAGCCTAGCGGAAATTATATTGTAGATATTTCATTAAATAGTCCAACTGAATATTTTGTAACTCCTGGCTTTAGACCAAATGTTATAGCAGATAGATTTACCTTTCATGGAGTTTTAATTAAAGAGGCAGATGATACTAAAACTGTCATTGATGATGGGGATTTAAAAGTGGCCCAGAGGTTTTTAGATGCTCCTTTAATCGCTGCAGTAGATAGATACTATACAACTTTAATTTATAATTTTGATGGTGGATTTGATGTCATTGTAGATGGAGATAGAGATAAAAACCCAATTTTATTTGCAAAAGGCATTCAAAATATGCAATTTGGCGGATACATTGGGCCTAAAGAGTATGAAACTCTATTTTTAATTAATCCAAAATTAACAGACGCCATAGAGTATGGATGGTTTACTTTCATAGCAAAACCACTATTTTTACTACTTAAAATGATACACAAAGGTGTTGGAAACTGGGGTTGGTCGATTGTTATAATGACAATCCTTATCCGTTTAGTGCTATATCCTTTAACTTACAAAGGTATGGTTTCAATGAACAAGCTAAAAGAGCTTTCTCCAAAAATCAAAGAGTTGCAAGCAAAATATAAAGGAGAGCCTCAAAAATTAAATGCACAAATGATGGATCTTTATAAAAAACATGGTGCAAATCCAATGGGTGGGTGTTTACCCATTATCCTTCAAATCCCAATATTTTTTGCAATATATAGAGTTTTATCAAATGCCATAGAGTTAAAATCTGCTCCTTGGATATTTTGGGTACAAGATTTAGCTGCTATGGATCCATATTTTGTTTTACCTATCTTAATGGGTCTTACAATGTTTTTGCAACAAAGAATTACTCCAGCAAACTTTACAGATCCAATGCAAGAGAAGATAATGAAATTTTTACCACTTATCTTCACTTTTTTCTTTATAAGTTTTCCAGCAGGTCTTACGCTATACTGGTTTATAAACAATCTATTCTCAATAGGGCAACAATACTATGTAAATAAGCTATTTGAAAAAAGAAAACAAGAACAAACAGTAGAAAAAGGAAATAAAAAATGATTATCGAAGCCGACAGTTTACAAGAAGCGTTTTCAAAGGCGGCGGCAAAACTTTCATGCTCAGTAACGCAGTTAGATATAAAAGTGTTGCAACACCCAAGATCTGGACTTTTTGGAATGTTTAAAAAAAGAGCGATCATAGAAGTAGCCAAAGAGGGAAGTCAAAAAACTAAACACTCAAAACCAGAAAAAAAAGAGCCAAAAGAGAAGATTGAGCCTAGCAAAAGACAAAATGCCCAGCCAAGAAAAGAGAGGCAAAGCTCTAAAAAAACGGAACAAAAAAACATAGTAGAAGAGGTAGCTCAAAACAAAGAGCAAAATTTTAGAGAAAAAGAGATTGCAAATATCCATGAAGTTTTAAATGAGATAAGTAGTGGCGTAAAAGAGTTAGTTGATAATGGCTGTTTTAATGTTGAAGTTAAAAGAGTATATGCAAGTGATGATCAAACTGTATTTATCGAAATTGATGGTGAGGATGCAGCACTTTTAATTGGTAAGGAAGGGTATAGATATAAGGCATTTTCTTATCTTTTATATAATTGGATAAATATCAAGTATGGTTTAGGAATTAGGCTTGAAATAGCTCAATTTTTAAGAAATCAAGAAGAGATGATAGAAAACTACTTAATATCTGTTGTAGATAGGATAAATGATACAGGCAGAGGACAAACTAAGCCTTTAGATGGTGTTCTTATCAAGATAGCTTTAGAAAAATTAAGAGAAAAATTTCCAAATAAATATGTTGGTATCAAAACAGGCAGGGAGGGGCGGAAATTTATAGTTGTTAATGATTTTAATCGGAAACAGCAATAAAAAGCACAATTGCCGCAATCGCTACTGCTCATGGAATTGGCTCAGTAGCGATTGTTAGATTAAGTGGGGAAAACTCCTTAGAAATAGCAAAAAAAGTTACAAAAAAAGACTCTTTTACTCCTAGATATGCTTCATTAAGTAAAATTTTTAAAAAAAATGGAGAGCTAATTGATGAAGCTCTTATAATCTACTTTAAATCACCAAAAAGCTTTACTGGCGAGGATATAGTTGAATTTCAATGCCATGGCGGAGTTATGGTAGCTTCCATGATACTTGAAACTTTAATTGATTTTGGCGCAAGATTAGCAACTCCTGGAGAGTTTTCAAAAAGAGCTTTTTTAAATGGAAGAGTAGATTTAACAAAGGCTGAAGCAGTAGCAAGATTAATTGAGGCTAAAAGCGAGGATGCAGTTAAGATTTTAGCTAAACAAGTTGCTGGAGGGTTGGGTGAATTTATCAATGAAGCTAGAGATAGTTTGATTGAAATTATGGCTCATATTGAAGTTAGCATTGATTATGCGGAGGATGATCTACCTTTAAATCTTTTAGAAAAAATTGAAGAAAAACTACTCACTCTTGAGAGGAAATTAGAAAATATTATAGAGATAAGTGCTAGAAAAAAAGGGTTAATTAGTGGCTTTAAAGCTGTTATTTTAGGTAAACCAAATGTGGGTAAAAGCACACTTTTAAATCAAATATTAAGTACAAATAGAGCCATTATTAGCACAGTTGCAGGAACAACTAGAGATACCATTGAAGAGGAGATAAGAGTAGGCACACATTTAATCAAAATAGTCGATACCGCTGGAATTAGAGACTCAAGTGATGAAGTTGAGAGGATTGGCATTGGAAGATCTAAAGAGGCAGCAAAGAGTGCAGATATGATTATAGCCCTTTTTGATGCTTCAAAAAAAGTAGATGAAGAGGATATGGAAGTATTAACTTTTTTAGAAGAGATTAAAGGTGATAAAAAGTGTTTTTATCTATTAAATAAGGTTGAAAAAGATTTAAAATTTGATAAAACTCTACTTCCAAAAGAGGTAATTGAGATTTCAGCTACCAAGGATGCCTCACCAATTATTAGGAAGATAAGAGAGTATCTTGATACTCAAAAGATTGATTCTGAGATTATTTTAATATCTGAAAACCAAATTAGAAGAGTTAAAGAAACCACGAAAGCTTTAAAAGAGTCAAAAGAGTTTTTAAATGAAGGGAGCTTAGAACTTTTTTCATTTCATTTGCATGAAGCAGTGGATGCTTTGGGGGCTATAACTAGGCCTTATAGCGTAGATGAAGTGATGGATAAAATGTTTAGTGATTTTTGTTTAGGAAAATAAAAAGTAAAATATTGCATAATTGCATCTTAGTAATTAAATAAAAGGTGGAGCATGAAAGATTTAGCAGAGGTTTTAAGGGCGCATAAGTTAACTGATGGTGAGTATGAAAATATACTAAAAATATTAAAAAGAGAGCCAAATCTTTTGGAAATAGGAATATTTTCAGCAATGTGGAGCGAGCATTGTTCTTATAAATCTAGCAAAAAATATTTGGATGGATTTCCAACTAAAGCTCCATGGGTTATTCAAGGGCCGGGGGAAAATGCAGGTGTTATTGATGTAGGAAATGGAGTGGCTGCTGTATTTAAAATGGAGAGTCATAACCATCCTAGTTTTATAGATCCTTATGAGGGTGCTGCCACTGGAGTTGGTGGAATATTAAGAGATGTTTTTACTATGGGAGCAGATCCTGTTGCAGCGATGAACTCTTTGAGATTTGGGGATATTAAGGGTGATGATAAAGTATCAAAATATCAAAGACATTTAGTGAAAGAGTCTGTAAAAGGGATAGCTGATTATGGAAACACTATGGAAGTTCCAACTGTTGGCGGAGAGATTACTTTTGATTCAAGCTACAATGGAAATATCTTAGTCAATGCTTTTGCCTTAGGGATTTGCAAGAAAGAGGATATTTTTTATGGAAGGGCAGAGGGTATTGGAAATCCAGTAATTTATGCTGGAAATAAAACTGGAAGAGATGGACTTGGTGCAGCAGTCATGGCAAGCGATAGTTTTTCAGATGAAGAGAGTTCATCTAAGCCCCAAATCCAAAAAGGAAACCCTCATGTTGAAAAACTTCTTCTTAAGGCTTGTTTAGAGCTTTTTAAAACGGATTTCATAGTTGGGGTTCAAGATATGGGCGCAGCAGGGTTAACTTCAAGCTCATTTGAGATGGCAGGAAGAGCTGGAAGTGGGATGAAAATTTACCTAGACAAAGTGCCAGCAAGAGAAGAGGGTATGGAGCCATATGATTTTATGCTTAGTGAAACTCAAGAAAGAATGTTAATATGTGCTAAAAAAGGGTGTGAAGATAAGGTTTTAAATATCTTTAAAAAATATAATCTTGATGCAGCCGTAATAGGTGAGGTGACTGATGGCGGAGTCATGGAGCTTTACTGGTTTAATGAGTTAGCTGGAGAGATACCTGTTTTGCCTGTTAGTGAAGAAGCACCTGTTTTAGATAGACCGATTAAAAAACCAAACTACCTTGAAAAAGTCAATAGTGTAGATTTGAGTGATTTTGAAAAGATACCAAATAGTGAAGCATTTAAAAGATTGATTGAGAGTGAAGAGGTGGTTGATAAAGCTACTCTTTATGAGCAGTTTGACTCAATGGCAAAAGGAAATAC
>Ga0265295_1001550_pt1 | contig 40106 bp, 44 predicted proteins | sample Munlansysbiofilm_FD_192503 | JGI IMG/M metagenome (GOLD analysis project Ga0265295, IMG submission 192503) | Leachate microbial communities from a municipal landfill in Southern Ontario, Canada - Methane capture system biofilm | ecosystem: Engineered > Solid waste > Landfill > Unclassified ... | reverse complement strand
AAGCGACGGGATTGAATATCCTGCGCGCCACCGCGTTCAGAAATCGCCAAAAACCCAAAGAAACCCGGGAAACGGGAACGAATCTTTATCCAAATGGCGCTGTTGGCGGTTTCAAAGAGCCATTAAGACCGCTGCGGGGATATCTACGACATTTTGCCGAGGCCTTTCGGCCCGGCAACAACCGAATTGGTTGGCTCATGCCTCAAGCCGCGTGAGCTTTTTTCGCGATTGCATCAAGTAGGTTCTATTAACAAACCTGACGTGGATCAATATGCCATTGTTGGTACAATTGGCCGCTTAAAGTCCAGAGGCTTTTTGGTTGCAGCCCAGGGTTCTTTTTCTATCGGCGGCGGTGCAGATAACTCTCTACAGGAGTTAGTTGCTATTTCATCATATGGTGAGCGTTTTTGTTCATTCTGCCTAAGCGCATAATAAATTGCTACACACGGAAAAATTACTCGCTGCGCTCCCAATTTTCCGGTGAGCAAAGCGTTAGACCTTAGGGGGAATTTGAATGCCGCTTACTAATGCGTATCAGACGGTCAAGGACGGCGTAGTCCAGGTTCTCGCGTTGAATGGGCAGAACATCATCAGTTTTGGTTCAGGCTCCGTAATCGACAACGGGAAAGTAGTTCTCACATGTGCGCACTGTGTCGTTCCGGGAGCGCAAATGTCTATCACTGACCCCAAGACGCCCGGGCAAGCGCTTTTCGGAACTGTGGTGTTCCAAGACTCCGCAAATGACATTGCGCTTATTGAGTTCCCTAACGTTGTGGGGACACCGGTCAAACTTGCAAACAGCACACAGTGCGCAATCGGCAATGGATCCTTCGTTGTCGGGTACCCGATGGGCGTTATGGAGCAAGTTCTCCTTTCTTCCCACATCGCCAGCATCACTCAGAATGCACTTCGACTAGATGCATCGGTGAACCACGGGAACAGTGGAGGCCCCCTCTTCAATCTAGCGGGCGAGCAGATCGGCGTAGTTAATGCGAAGCACGGGTCGCTCTCAGCATTCTTGAATCAGATCAAGAACGCGAAACCTGGCGCAAATGTCTTCATCTCTGGGATCGACCCCATCAAGGTGATCCAAGAGTTAATCACAGAAATGCAGAAGAATTTGAATCTGGGGATCGGCTATGCCATCCCCACAGCGACACTGCGTCCGCTACATGCGACCTTCGGAAGGCTCATTCCTTGATGAAGTCTTCTGAGTAACTTAACCATAAGCAACTGGAAGAGGAGAGAGGGACGCTCTTAAGAAATTAATTTGACTGCCGCCGACGGTGTGTTAATCTTCCTAAATGCCACGAACCGCACGCCTTGACGCGCCCGGGGTTTTTCATCATGTGATGATCCGGGGTATAGAGCGTCGAAACATATTCCGCAACAAAGCCGATAGGGACGATTTTCTCCAGCGCCTGGAGAAATTGCTTCCGGAAACCAGAACCGCCTGTTATGGCTGGGTTCTGTTATCCAATCATGCGCACTTTCTTTTTCGGACCGGCGATATTCCGCTGTCCAATCTCATGCGCCGATTACTGACCGGCTATGTCGTCGGATTCAACAAACGCCACTCCCGCAGTGGCCAGCTTTTCCAGAACCGTTTCAAATCCATCGTCTGCCAGGAAGAGGTCTATCTCAAGGAACTGGTCCGCTACATCCATTTGAATCCTCTCCGGGCCGGCTTGGTCGCCGATCTGGCCGGATTGCAACGTTACCGATATTGCGGTCATGGTGCGCTGATCGGCGCCGCTGAAGTGGCGTGGCAGGATGTGACACATGTTTTAGCCTTTTTCGGCAACAGAACGTCCACCGCCAGGCAAGCTTATTTTGCTTACATGGAGGAAGGGCTTCAACAGGGGGAGCGTAAGGATTTGACCGGGGGAGGGCTGATTCGAAGCGCCGGCGGCTGGGCGGAAGCAAAGCGCTGTGGCCGGGGCCATGTGATGAGCGATGAGCGCATCCTGGGCAAATCGGATTTCGTGGAGACGATTCTTTCGCGGGCCGGCGAGTCGCTGAATCGGCAGTATGTCTTGAAATCCTCCGGTTACGACCTGCAGCGACTTGCCGAGAGGGCCGCGGCGCTTTTGGGAATTGAAGTCGCTGACATCTTCTCCCGCAGTCGCCAGAGCACCAGGGTCAAGGCAAGAAGTCTCGTTTGCTTCTGGGCTGCAAGGGAGTTGGGCATGTCGCTGTCCGAACTCTCTCGCGCCTTCGGCTTGAGCATACCGGGCATCAGCTATGCCGTTGCGCGCGGAGAAGTTCTTGCACGGGACTACGATTTCAAGCTGGAGGGGTAGTTCTTTATTTTTTAAGAGCGTCCCTGCTGGCCCTGCTGGCCGATGTGGCAGTTTGTGTCGGCGCCACCTGGATCGGCGGGGGCGTCGCCGGCACCATCGAACTGCTGGCGCGGAGCCTGCGCCCCGGCGGGATCATCCTCATCGGCGAGCCCTACTGGCGGCAGTTGCCGCCGACGGAAGAGGTCGCCAAGGGCTGTCTTGCCCACGCCATCTCCGACTTTCTCAGCCTTCCGGAACTTCTCGCGTATTTCCGCCATCTGGGCTACGACGTCGTGGAAATGGTGCTGGCCGACCAGGACGGCTGGGACCGCTACGAGGCGGCTAAATGGCTCACCATGCGCCGCTGGCTGGAAGCCAATCCCGACGACGAACTCGCGGAAGAGGTTCGCGCCCAACTGAGCTCGGAACCCGAGCGTTACGCCGCTTACACCCGTGAATACCTGGGCTGGGGCGTGTTCGCGCTGATGCCACGCTGAAGGGGGATGCCGAGGATCGGCGAAGGACGACTTGGCAACTTGGAAGCCGGACCCTTTATGCTTAAGCCCAGAGCCGGTTCAGCGTCCCTTCGAGGATGGCGTTGTTGACGCCCATGCCCATGTAGCCGATCTGGCAGTAGGTGTCGTAATCGTTGACCTGGCCAATCAGGTCGCGGATTTCCTTCTCCCGGGCGCGAAACAACTCCGGATTATCGAGAATGGCGAAGATCTTCGCCGCGAGCGGGTCGGGCAGGTCCTGATCCCGTCGCGCCGCTTCCGTGACGGCGCGCAATTTCGCGAAAAGTTCCATTATTCTCCCTCCTTGAGCCAGCCCAGGGTGCGTTTCAGATCCTCGTGGTCGTAGGCCCATTTGCCGCAGCCGGTATCGGCGTAGACGTCGTACTCGCGCACCTGGGCCAGCAGCATCTCCACCAGATATTCCCTGTCACCGTATTTCTCCGGCTTTCGGGCCACCTCCAGCACCGGATCGGCCAGCCATTGGGGCAGCTCGCGCTCGTTGAACTGTTCCAGGGTCGCGGCTTCCAGATCTTGCAATAATGGATTCATCGTTCTTTCCTGATTATTACCTGCTGGCGCGGGTGGCGGGCACCTTTCCGCTACCCTAGGCTTCACACCCGGTTGGCGCGCAACTGGTCGAGGTGATAGAAGGTGCCGCGCCAGGTGATGCCCCCCTGCCGGTGATTGAGGATGACCGTGCGCAACACGATGTAGGCGAAGAGTGTGGAGGTCAGGGGAAAGCCGGCGGCGTACCAAGGGCTGAGGCCGTGAAAGCGGGCGCTGTCGGCAATGAGCAGGCTGAGCAGTAGGACGACGGCGAGGTAGATCAGTCGGGTCGGCCCCTCGGTGACGAACAGGGCGAGATAGGGCCAGACGCCGCCAAGCAGCTGGAAGGCCACGCCGCCCAAGGCCATCCAGAGGCGGTAATCGGTGCCGGCATAGACGTTCTTTTCGAGGCCGCGAATCAGCTGGCCAATGCTCCCGTACCATTCGACCTGAAGGAGGCCGGTGCCGTAGGCGAGATCCTGGCGATACCCGGCTTTTTTGAGGATTTTTCCCAGTTTGAGGTCATCGTCGGGACGTAGGGCGATGGTCTGGTGGCCGCCGACTTTGGCGTAGGCTGCGGTCCGCACCAGGTTGAAGGCGCCGATGCCGATATGGCGGGGGCTCTTCGGGTCGCGGGCCTTCCAGGGGCGGGTGAAGACCCCGAAGACAAAGCCGAAGGCGGCCATGAACAGATTGAGCAGCAGCTTCGGCATGTGCGCTTCGGGGGTCGCCGCGAGATGATCGAGTCCCGCGCTTTCCAGCAGGTGGACCGCCCGACGCAGGACGTCGGGGCGCATCAGCACATCGGCGTCGGTGAAGAGCAGCAGTTCCCCCCGGGCTTGACGACTGCCGAGCCACAGGGCGTGATTCTTGCCGAGCCAGCCCGGCGGCAACTCGGGGATGTGCAGCACGCGCAGGCGCGCGTCTTCCCGCGCCAACTCGTCGAGGATCGCCCCGGTGCGGTCCTCGCTGCGGTCGTTCACGAGAATCAGTTCCAAATCCGGGTAGTCGAGCTTGAGCAGCGACCGCACCGCCGCCTCGATGTTTCGTTCTTCGTTGCGGGCGGCGGCGATCAGCGAAACCTTCGGGGGCTTTTCCGGCAACGTGGCGGGAACCTCCCGCAGAAAGCGCAGTTTACGGCTGCCGATGAAGACATCGACGGCGATGGCGGCATAGGCGGCTAGGGTCGCGAGGGCGAGCCAAAAGAGCCAGCCCATCAGGGAGTCCCAAGCGGATCGTGGGTGGAAAAAACAGCGGGAGGAGCGTCCATTCGGATGTTGTTCATGGCCGGCTCTGAACAGTTGTCGAAGAGGATCTGGCTTCTCGCCCGGCTTGGATTTCCTCAAGCGCCAGGGCCACGGCCCGGTCGTAGGAAATCAGCGGCTCGGGGATCAGTTCGCGGATGCGGTTTTCCCGGCAGACTACCTCGTTATTCAGTCCTTTGAGCAAGGCCAGCGCCACCTCGCTTTTGACCGGCGACAGCAGGCCGATCAGCCGCGAGGTCAGCCAGGCCGAGAAGACCGGGGTCGGGAAATAGAGATTAACGTGGCCGGCGACCTGGGCCAGATGTTCGAGCATCTCCCGGTAGCTGAGGATCTCCGGCCCGCCGATGTCGAAGGTTTCTCCGGCGGTCGCTTCCACAGTCAGGCAACCGGCCAAGTAGCCGATCACGTTGTCGACGGCGATGGGCTGGCAGGGGGTCCGCAAGCCGGGCAGGTCGGGGATGATCGGTTGGGTGCGGACCAGAAAGCGCAGGATTTCAAAGGATGAGCCGCCGGCGCCGATGATGATGGCGGCGCGCAGCACGGTGGTGGCGAAGCTCCCCCGGCGCAGGATTTCCCCCACTTCGTGGCGGCTGCGTAAATGGTCCGAGAGCTGTTCGTGGGCGCCCAGCCCCGACAGGTAAACGACCCGCCGCAGCTTCGCCCGTTCGGCGGCGGAGACGAAATTCCCGGCCGCCGCCCGATCCTTGGCGGCGAAGTCCTTCTCCCCGGCGTCGAGGGAATGGACCAGATAGTAGGCAGTGTCGATGCCGTCGAGGGCGGCTCCCAGGGAGTCCGGGTCAAGCAGGTCGGCGACCACGTTTTCCACGCCGGCTGCCGGCGCGGCGACTTTCCGTCGCGACAGGCAGCGTAGCGGATAGCCTTCGGCCAGGAGCCTGTCGACCAGCCGCCGGCCGATGAAGCCGCCGGCGCCGGTCACGAGAATTTTCGGTTTGTCCGCCATCGCAGCCTTTCCTTTCTCTCTTCCGCTTGGCCCAAACACGTAAAGGGCACGTGGGATGAGAACAGAATTGTAGCCGGACAAAGGCCGGCGGTCCACCCGACGACCGACGCCCCCGGAAAGTTTTTCCCGAGGGCGTCGGCGGGTTCATGGATCTCCGCTTGGGGGGAGGGCGCCGGTCAGCGGGGCGCCGGCATCATCAGGTCGAGGTCTTCGAGCAGCGCCTGCAGATCCTCTTCGTGTTCGACCTCCTGGGTGAGGATGGTCAGGGCCATGTTGTAGGTGAGGGGGTCCTTGCCCTCGGTCAGTTTCATCATCTGGTCATAAACGCCGATGGCGCACTGTTCGGCCTGGATGTTCTGCTGCAGCAGGGTGCGAACGAAGGGGTCGTCGGGCGGATCGTAGCCGCAGTTGCTCCAGTCGAACCAGACTTTGGGGGTGGTGAGCGGGGTGCCGCCGAGCTGGATGATGCGGTCGGCGACCAGGTTCGCATGTCCCAGTTCTTCGGTGGCGTGCTGGAGCAGTTCCGCGATGATGGCGTCTTTCATCGGTCCCTTGGCGACCTTGGCGCCGACCCAGTACTGATAGTAGGCCAGCCATTCGTCGGCAAAGGCCTTGTTGAGGAGTTTCAAGAGTTCTTCGACATCCAATCCGATGATCGCTCTGCCTTTGGTTCCCATGGGGCACCTCCTTTACCCTGTAAGAGTAAAAACGCTGTTATCCGTTTACCGTGTTATCGACGTTTGTCAATGGTCACGACGCGTTGACTAATCCCACCTTCCCCGGTTTTCCCGCGGGTTGATTAGCGGCATCCAGCATCGCGGAAGGCCTTGACCTAAAAATCGGATAGCGATTTTTCCTTCCAGCAGTCTTCCCCTCTTTTTATCCAATCAGTCGACAATCATCTGCGCCAGTTGCGTCTCCGGAATCATTCCATGTTCACGCAGCGCGTTTTTGAACCGCTGGGTGATGTCGCTGGCGAGCAGTCGTTCGAAGCGGACATCGAGAACATAGGCCTTGATCGTCAGTCGGGTCAGGAAGGTGCGGTCGAAGTGGTCCTCGATCAGCACCCGGATCGGTTTTTTGAGGTAGACGTAAGGGGAACTCCCAGCCGACTGGTGGGCCAGTTCGCGGAGCAGGACCAGATCGAGATGGGTGGGGAGGGTGAAGTGGACCTCGACCATTTCATCGAGGGCGCCCGAGTTGGAGTTGGAGACAGCCTGCCCCAGCACCAACGCGTTGGGAAGGGTTACGGTACTGTCGCCGAAGGTTTGGACGCGGATGGAACGCAGGCCGATATTGGTCACTTCTCCGTAATGTTCCCCGACCTGGATCATGTCGCCGACGCGGAAGGGGCGGTCGAAGAGGATCAGAATCCCGGCGATGACGTTCTTGATCAGATCTTGGGCGCCCAAGCCGAGAGCCAGACCGGCCGTGGCGCTGATGGCGACGAGGGTGTTCATCGGCGGATTGAAGACGGCGAAGATGATGAAGACGACGGCGCCGATCCAGATCAGCAGTCGCAAGACAGGAAAAACACTGGCGATGAAGAGCCGATGTCGTCCGAATTTTTGTTGCAGCCGTTCCGCGCCAAGCCGTAGCAGGTGGACAAAGAGCCAGGTGGTGGCAAAACAAACAATCGCCAGCAAAAGTCGCCCCGGGGAGAACTGATTGAGGAGGTTCTGAATGGTTTCTTCTTGCATCGCCGTTTTCCGTTCAATAAAGGATATTCATGGTTTCCAGTGTTTTGACGACCGGCGTGTAGTAGACGGGATTGAGCCGGTAACGGATTTCTCCTTCCCGTCCCTTGGGGGGCTCGGTCAGCAACAGCCCGAGGCTCGCCAGATATTCCAGACGCAGGCGGCTGGTCAGGGGATCGCAGTGGAAGATGCGTTGGTGTTCCTCGGCCGAAAGCCCGCCGTGACCGAGAACTTCCGCCAGGGTGAAGCGCTGGTCGCCGTCCAGTTCCCGAAGAAAGGAGAAGTCGATCTTCCCCAGGGGGCAGGCGTGAAAACTCTCGGTTTCGGCATCGTAGCCGAGGCAGAGGAGCCAGTAGTGGAAAGCTGCGTCGAGGTTGCCGCCGCTGGCCGCGAAGAGCTCGCGGAAGAAGTGGTTTTCCCGCTCGCGCCCGTCACCGGCGGTGCCGTTGTTCTCTTTCCCGTTCCCTTCGCCGGTGAATGTCAGGGGATAGCCGGAAATGCGCTGACGCAGCAGCAGAACCTGGCGAATCTCCTGCTGCCCGGCAAGCAGGGTTGAAACCTGGTGGGTGAAAAAGCGGTTGACCCGGTATTGGTAATCGAGACGTTCCCAGGGGACTTTGCGAAAGGTGACCAGCCAGAGGAAGTGTCGTCGCGTGGCCAGCAGCAGATAGCAGATAGCCTCCACCGCGCGACCGCCGCCCACCACCCGCAGGGCCAGATTGTGGCCGCCTTCGATCAGAATCATTCCTTTCGGTCGCGTCAGAAGTTCCCCGATCAGTTCGTCGAGGGTGGCGAGCGGTTTCTTGATATCGAATCCTTGCCGGAACAGTTCGATGACATCCTCCGGGGATTGTAGTCGCTTGTCGATTTCCAGTCGCAGCAGTTCCCCCTGGGAGCCGTATTCGCTGGCGAAACAGTTGACCAGCGACGTCTTGCCGCTCCCCTCCGGGCCGATCACCGCCAGGCTGCACGCCTGCCCCTGTTCCCAGCGGGTGAAGAGATCATCCAGCACCTCCAGTTCCTCATCACGGGCGACGAGGAATTCCCGGGTCTTCAACGGGCCGAGAGTGAAAAGCCGGCGGTGCAGAGGGGGGAAGGTTTCGCTGCGGCGCTGCACTTCCCGGGCAGATGGCAGGTCGGTGAGGCTCAGGAGCTTCTCCTGAGGGGCCGCTTCCTTGTGCAGAACCTCTTGCAGGCTGCCGAACATTTTTTTTGAAGCGGCGCGCAGGAGGGAGGTCTCATCATGGTCGGAGATGTTGAGATAGTGGCGGAAAGCCTTTTCTCCACGGCGCTTGAGGCCCTCGCCCAGATCCCGCCAGGGGCGAGAACCGGAATATTCCCCCCGGGCCAGTTCTTGGCCGCAGACTTCCAAGCGTTTGTCCAGTCCGGCCCAGTAGTCGTCCAGGGGGGCGAAGAGTTCGGCGATCTGTTGCTCGGCGGCGGCAAGGACGCCGCAGGCAAGCTGTTCGGCTTCTTCGACCCCCTTGCCGAAATCGATGTCCGTTTCCTTCTCTTGGTCGGAAACAATGAGACGGGCCAGTTCTTCATCGGCAACCTGGAAATGAAAGCGAATGCTCGGCCAGAGGTCGGCCACGCGGTTGTGCAGCTTCGCGCTCAGTTCGCTTAGTTCTTCGACTAGCGGATGGTATTCCAGTTCTTTGTCCGACGGCAGGTTTTCGGCCGGACCAGTGAGCAGGCCCCGGGTGCGGGCGGTTTCCCGCAAGCGGAAGGCGAGACGGGCCGACAGCCCGGCGTCCGCGGGAAGGGGGAGGGCGTCCCTTTCGGCCTGATAACGTTCTAGCTGTCGCCGGGCGCTGTCGGTAAGCTTTTCGAGCAAGGCGAGGATGGTTTTTTTACCCGCGAGCCGCCCCTTGGCGGCCTGTTCGAACTGGGGCCGAACCTTCTTCAGCAGCCAGGTGCGCTGGGCGCTCAGTTCCGTTTGCAGGCGCTTGACGAACTCTTTGGCCTCTTCCGGTGGCGGGTTCTTCGGCTGCTGCGCGAAGGATTCAGCCAGCTGCCGTCGCCCTTTGGCGAGGGAATCCAGCAGCCGGCTGACGGCTTCGGCCTGCGCGGCGCGAAAGTTGGCGCCGTCGGCTCGACATTGCTCTAAGACTTTTTCATCCAGGGCCGGTGGCTGGGGCGAGAGCGAGGCGGCGGGATTGGGAGGAGCTTGCGAATCTGTTTCGGACATGGGAACTCCCGGGATTGATGGACAATCTGCCTGTTTTTGCGACGCCATCAATCATAACCGAACTTCCCGGCGATTGAAGCAGGAAATCCAATCCGGCAGTGTCGCCCGTCCGCGCACGAAGAAGCTCGACCCGGTGCCGTGATTCGTCTATCATGTCGCCCATGACGACATTTCTACTTTTGATGTATCTCTTCACACTCCTGGCCGGGCTTCTGCTGCGTCTCCTCAATCAGGCTCATCTGAAAATCCATGGCGCTGTTGTCCCCGCCGGATTCGAGGGAGTGATCGATGGCGAGGTCTTGCGCAAGGCTTCGGCCTACACCCTCGACAACAGTCGCTTCGGCTTGATCGAAACTCTGTTCGACAGTACGGTGCTGCTGCTTTTCCTTTTCGCCGGTCCGCTACCTCTCTACGACCGCTGGATCCAGGGGCTGGGCCTCTCTCCCGTTCTCTCCGGAACCCTCTTCTATCTTTTGCTTCTGACGGCCAAGAGCTTGCTCGACATCCCTTTCAGCCTTTATCGGACCTTCGTCATCGAAGCCCGCTACGGTTTTAACACCCAGACCTTGGGTTTGTGGATCGCCGATCTGCTCAAGGGCCTGGCCATCAGTCTCGTGCTGCTCGGGGTGTTGCTGGCCGGGGGCTTCCAACTGGTCGAGGCCAGTCCGGACTATTGGTGGCTCTGGGGCTGGGGGCTTTTCGCCGGTTTCACCCTTTTCGTCATGCTGATTTCCCCCTATGTCATCGAACCGCTCTTCTTTCGTTTCGAACCGGTGCGCAAAGAGGGGCTGGAAGAGGGAATTAAGGCGTTGATGGCGCGGGCCGGATTGGCTGCCGGGCGGGTCTTCCAGGTCGACGCCTCGCGCCGCAGCCATCACGGCAACGCTTATTTCACCGGCATCGGCCGGGTCAAGCGCATCGTCCTCTTCGACACTCTGCTCGAACGGCTGTCTGCCGCGGAAATTCTCGCCATCCTCGCCCATGAAATCGGCCACTGGAAGAAACGGCACATCCTCAAGCGCCTCTTTGCCACCGAACTGCTGGCCCTAGGCGGTTTTTATCTGGCCTATCGCCTGATTGGCTGGGGTGGGGTGCCGGACTTGTTCGGCATCGACACGCTCTCCTTCGCAGCCCAGTGGTTGCCGCTGGCCTTTCTTGGTTCCCTGGTCGTCTTTCCCTTTACCCCGGTGAGCGCCTGGCTTTCCCGTCGCGACGAAGGGCAGGCCGACGGTTACGCCTGCGCGCTGCACGGCAATCCCGAGGATCTCGCTTCGGCTCTGGTTAAACTCGCCCGGGACAATCTCGCCAATCTCCACCCCCATCCCTGGTACGCGGCCTTCTATTTTTCCCACCCGCCGGTTGTGGAACGGGTACGGCGTCTGCGCGCGGAGGGGAAATGAAGAAGAGCTGCGTGCCGTTGCTTCTGATCCTCTGGCTGTTCTGCTCTGGGTCGGCCTGGGCCGGGGAATTCAGTGAGCTGGAAGCGGGTTTGGTGCGCTGGCTCAAGGTCAATCGCGATGCCGCTACCGGGCTGCCCCATAGCCATGTGGGGGATGGGCGCTTTGTCGGCTGGACCTTCACTTACGATGCGGCGGTGACGGCCCTGGCCTGGTTGGCGGTGGGGGAGGCGGCGGAGGCTCGGCGGATCGTCGATTTCTATCGCCAGAACCCTCAGGTCCGGCGTCTCGGCGGGGTGATCGAAGCGGTTTCCTTCAGCGACGGTCGGCCGGTCGGGCGGGACTGGTCGGTGCGCAGCGGCGCCAACCTCTGGTTGGGGCTGGCCGCCGGCCATCTCTATCGGCGTACCGGCGAGGCGGCCTATCTGCAACAGGCGCGCGGCATCGCCAATGCCGCCCTCCTGTTGCAGGAGAAGCGTCGGGATGATCCCAATTTCGGCGGCATCGCCATGGGCCCCCCCGGCGATCCGGCCAATCCCAAGGACCAGCATTTTAACTACGACCCGACACTCCCTCGTTACGTCGAAAGCTACGCCACTGAAATCAATCTTGACGCCTATGCCCTTTTCGGGCTGCTGGCTGCCGAAACCGGCGCGGAAAACTACCGCAAGGGACGGGCCGAAGTACTGGACTGGCTTAAACGTCAGGGCTTCAACGCCGTCGAAAAACGCTTCAATCGGGGATCCGCCGATCCGACTGTGGCCACCGATGTACAGTCCTGGGGCGTTTCGGCGCTGGGGCGGGAGGTGCTGGATACCTTCGCACCCGATGCGGCCCGTGCCGTTCTCGACTATGTTGAAAAAAACTGCCAGGTTCGCATCCCCCTCGACGCTAAGGAATGGGCCGAAGGGGTCGATTTTATCAACCATGCCTTCGTTGCTGCGTTAGGGCGTAAGCCGCTGATTTCTCCGGAGTGGACGTTCCAACTGGCCAACGCCTGGCAGCGGCTGAGCGACGATTACCTGGCTCGGGGCGAAAAAGAAGCGGCCTGCGCCTTCGCTGAAAAAAGGTATCGGCTTCTGCGCCAGATGGCGAAGTTGGCGGTACCGGTGGGCAACACCCTGGGTTTCCCCTACGCCACTCTGCCGGATGCATTGCTCGGCCACGAAAACCTCACTCCCGCCGCCGGCAACCTCAGCGCTGTCGGCGTCGCTTACGGTCTTTTGGCCTTGCATGGTTTCGACCCCTTGGGCGAAGTGCCTCCGGCGGCAAAGTCTGTGCGGCCGGACTAGGCGGCCCCGGAGAATACCTACTCCTGGTGGGGCGTTTTTGCCGACGTCCCTTGACAGCCTGTGTCCCACGGAGTACAAAGTTTATTCTGCATCTTTCAGACGAAAGGACATTGATTCCATGAAACAGGTTGTTGGCGCGGTTCTGGCGGTTCTGTTGGTGGCGGCCGGTTGCACGGCTGGGGAAAAGAGTGGTGAAGGCAAGAAAGTGGAGTTGGCCAGCGTCAAAGACAAGGTCAGCTACGGCATCGGCATGAGCATGGGTCGGGATTTTTCCAATCAGAAGATTGAGGTCGATCCCGATATCCTCGCCCAGGGGATCAAGGATACCCTCGCCGGTGGTCCGATGCTGATGACCGACGAAGAGGCGCAGACCACCCTGATGAACTTTCAGCAGGAGATGATGGCCAAGCAGGAAGCCGAGGTCAAGGCCATGGGCGAAAAGAACCAGGCGGCGGGCGCTGCTTTCCTCGCCGAGAACGGCAAGAAGGAAGGGGTCGTAACCCTGCCGAGTGGTTTGCAGTACAAGATTCTCAGCGAAGGAACGGGCAAATCTCCGACCAAGGAGGAAACCGTCAGCGTCAACTATCGCGGCACCCTGATCGACGGCACCGAGTTCGACAGCTCTTACAAGCGCGGCGAGCCGGCGACCTTTCCTGTCGGCGGCGTGATTCCCGGTTGGACCGAGGCGTTGCAACTGATGAAGGAAGGGTCCAAGTGGCAACTTTTCATCCCAGCGGAACTTGCCTATGGCGAGCGGGGTGCCGGGCCGGTCATCCAGCCCAATTCGACCCTGCTCTTCGAGGTCGAACTGCTCTCCATTAAAAACCAAGAATAACCGAAGATTTACTGAATCCGGTCGCTGTTCGCAAGGCTTCCGGAGGGCGCATATCGTCTTTCCGGAGGCCTTGTCCACCTTGGCGGGGACGGTGGCCGAGGCTTTCACGGAAGGAGCGTGTATGGCAGGGGCAAAAAAAGGCGATCGGATCAAGGTCTTTTATGTGGGGCGTCTGGCCGACGGCAGTATTTTCGACACCTCCGAAGGGCAGGTGCCGCTGGAGTTTGTTGTCGGGTGCAATGAGGTCATTTGCGGATTCGACCAGGCGGTGCTGGGCATGGTTCCCGGTGAGTTCAAGACCGTGACCCTGTCGGAGGGAGAGGCCTATGGCCCCCATCAGGAAGAGATGGTTGCCGAAGTCGGCCGTGCCGACGTTCCCGACCATCTGCAACTGGAGGTCGGTAATCACCTGGAATTGACCCGGGAAGATGGCGAACCGATCGTAGTCAAGATTGTTGCGCTGGACGATGCCAGGGTGATCTTGGATGCCAATCATCCCCTGGCAGGTCAAGAGCTGACCTTTGAAATCCGCCTGCTGGAAATCACCTAACCCTAGAACTCCACGGGGGACTCTCCGATGCCGGGGCGGAAAATGAAGAAGATCCTTATCGTTGATGATCAGTCCGATGTCCGGAAATTACTGGCGATCGTGCTGAACCGCAAGAATCGCCATTTTCTTTACGCCGCCAGTGGCGAGGAAGCGATCGCCATCGCTCGCGCCGAGACTCCCGACCTGATTCTGCTCGACGTGATGATGCCGGGGGGGATGGACGGTTACGAGGTGGCTCGGATCCTCAAAGGCGATGTCGACACCCGCGGCTGTCCGATCATAGCCATGACCGCCAGAGGGCTGGAAGAGGGTTCCCGGGAGGCTTTCGCCGCCGGTGCCGATGCCTACGTGAGCAAGCCCTTCAACATGACGGACCTGCAGGTCAAGGTCGAGACCCTGCTGGCTTGATCTCCAGATTTTGTGAATAAAAAAAGCCGGCTCCTCTTGGGAACCGGCTTTTTTTATTGCGTGGCGTTTGCTTAGCCTTGGGCGGCCCAGAGGCCGTGCAGGTTGCAGTATTCGCGGGCGCTGACTTTTTCAGCAGTGATGGGGAAGGTCGCTTCCGGTTTGTCCCCGGGTTTGAGGAACTGGCGGTAGGCCTTGCCGTCGGCGATCAGTTCAACCCATTCGATGTAGTGTTTCTCCTCCATCGGGTGGGCAACGCTGCCGACCTTGACGGTGATGGACCCGGCGCTTTTTTCGATCACCGGAACGTGTTTTTCTTTGGCGGCGTCGACGGTATTTTCCGTCATCAGGGCCATGGGTTGGCCACAGCACACGAGTTCACCAGGACCGGCGTGAAGAACTTCAACGATGTTGCCGCAGACGGAGCATTTGTAAACTTCGAGTTGTTTCGCCATTTTAATCCTCCTGGAAAATCAGTAGTTTTCGCCGAGAAGTTCAAAGTGCGCCTGCGGGTGGGCGCAGGCCGGACATTTTTCTACTGCAGTTGTGGCTTCATGGATATAGCCGCAGTTACGGCAACGCCAGACAGTCGGTTTTTCACGTTTGAAAACCCGGTTGTTTTCGATATTGGCGAGCAGGTCGAGATACCGTTTTTCGTGCTGTTTTTCGGCCACGGCAATGGCCATGAAGATATCGGCGATTTCGTTGAAACCTTCCTCCCGGGCAATCTTGGCGAAAGAGGGGTACATTTCGGCATACTCGTGGTGTTCACCGGCTGCAGCTTCACGCAGGTTCTCGGCCGTGGTGCCGATCACCCCGGCGGGGAAGGACGCAGTGACTTCCACCTCGCCCCCTTCGAGCATTTTAAAGAGACGTTTGGCGTGCTCTTTTTCCTGATTAGCGGTTTCCTCAAAGATGTCGGCCATCTGCACATAACCTTCCTTCTTGGCCTGGGCCGAGAAGTAGGTGTAGCGGTTGCGGGCCTGGCTTTCGCCGGAAAAAGCGGTAAGAATGTTCTTTTCGGTACGGGTTTCTTTCAAGGACATAGCTGTAAGGCTCCTTTTGTAGTTGAGATATTGTTGCATCAGCGACAACATTTTTAATTATAACAGGGGAAGTCGGTTTTGCAAGGAGGAGTGGGGGCGGGTTTTGCGGGGGAAATAAAAAAGGCCCCGGAACGGGGCCTTTTCTGGTGCTTCGGTGCTTGGAAAATTACTTTTTGACGTGGCAATCTTTACATGTGGTGGGACCGCCTTTTTCTTTGTGACAGTTTTTACAGACATCCTTGTGAGCGGAGTCCTTGGTCACTTCGATTTTGGCCGGCTCGCCCTTGTGACAAGCTTCGCAGCCAAGTTTCTCGCCATGACCTTTGTGGTCGAAGGTTACGACCCCTGTTTTGCTGTCGTAGGTGTAAACGTCGGCGGCAAAAGCGGGAGCGGCAGCAAAGGCGGCGAGCATGGCAACAACCAGCAACTTCTTCATGGTGTGAAAACCTCCTCTAAAGGGAAATTAGGGATTAAGCAACGCCCATCCTAATTGATTCGTTGGTGTCAGTCAAGGGAATTCTGCGTGAAGGGGAACGCTGCCGCCGCAGGAAGGAGGGCGGAATAAAAATCTTGTTCGCTTCTTGCCCTTGTATTACTATTTCTTTGCCCTTTCCCGTAAAGGACCGCGAAATCAAAACGATTAAATTTTGATTGTGGACGACCAGCTTCGTGTCCGGCCGCCGGCGTTGCCTGGAGTTGGGGGCCGCCGGCTGCCGGACCATGTCTTTCAAACTGGCGCTCCTCATCGCGCAGGCCGAAAAGCTGCTTCATGAGGCGTCACTTTTATCATGACGGCGACTTCCTGCAAGTCCCGCTGAGTTCCGGAGGTTTTGATGAAAAAAGACATTCTCGAAAAAGGCGCCATCATCCAGCGCGACAAGGAAACCTACGCCGTAGCTCCCCATATCCCCGGCGGCATCACCAATCCCGCCCAGTTGCGGAAGATTGCCGACGTTGCCGAGAAGTACGGCGCCCAGGCACTGAAACTGACCAGCGCGCAACGTATCGCCATTGTCGGTCTCGACGAAGAGAAACTCGATGAAATCTGGGCCGAGCTGGATGAAAAACCCGGTGCGGCCATCGGTATGTGCGTCCGTTCGGTCAAGGTTTGTCCCGGCACCACCTTCTGCAAGCGTGGCCAGCAGGATTCCGTCGCCGTCGGTCTGGTCATGAATGAAAAGTACCATGGTCTGGACTTGGCCTGGAAGTTCAAGATGGGAGTGTCCGGTTGTCCCAACGACTGCGGCGAAGTCTGTATCAAGGATCTCGGTCTGATCGGTTCCCCCCGGGGCTGGAATATTCAGGTCGGCGGCAACGGCGGCAGCAAGCCGCGCCTTTCGCGGCGCCTGATCGAGGATGTGCCGACCAATGAGGAAGCCCTGGCGATAGTCGACAAGATTCTGCAATGGTTCAAGGCAAAGAACCAGCGCTCGCGCCTCGGCAAGTATATCGAGGATGTCGGTTTTGAGGCCTTCCAGGAGGAAGTTCTGGCGGCGATTAAGGCGTAGTCGAAGGGGGAGCCGAAGGGGGCTCCCCCTTCAATTTTTCATCTGCCGGGTAAAACGATAGCCGCGGCCGCGGACGGTGTGAAAGTGTGCCGGGTTGGCGGGATCCGCTTCGAAGTACTTGCGCATTCGGACGATAAAGTTGTCGAGGGTGCGGGTTTCCGTGTCCGGTGCCATGCCCCAGACCGCCGCCAGCAGTTCGGCACGGCTCAGGGTTTCCCCTTCATGGCGGAAAAAGGTTTGCAGCATTCTCACCTCCAGGTCGGTGAGGCCGATCTCCCCCTGCGCCGTCTTCGCCTTTCGTTCTTTCAGGTCGACTTCGTTGTCACCGAAGCGGTGCACCTGCCCCGTCCCTCCGCCCGAGCGGTACCATTCTGAGCGGCGCAGCATCCCCTTGATGCGCAGCAGGAACTCATCCAGGCTGAAAGGCTTGGTTAGGTAGTCGTCGGCGCCGGTTGCCAGTCCCTCGATCCGATCCTGTTCTTCGCCGCGGGCGGTGAGCATAATGATCGGCAGGCGCGGGTCGTGGCGGCGGATCTTTCCGCACACCTCCATGCCGCTGATCCCCGGCAGCATCACGTCTAGCACCACCAGATCAAAATGCTCCTCCCAGACCAGATCCAGGGCTTCTTCGCCGGTTTCCACATGAGTTACCCGAAAGCCATCTTCCTCCAGATTGAAGACCAACCCCCGGGCGATCCCCGGTTCATCTTCGACCAGCAGCAGGTGCGGTTTCGGCATTCAGAACTCCTCTTCGGTCGGTGGTTTGCACAGGGGAAGTAAGAGATGGATGCTGGCTCCTTTGCCGACCCCCTCGCTGGTGAGCCAGACCTTGCCGCGATGCATGCGGGCCAGTGCTTGGACGATAAAGAGGCCGAGGCCCGAACCGCGGATCGTCTCGCCGGGGTGCTTGACCCGGTAAAACATGCGAAAGACCTTTTTCTGTTCGTTGCGGGGTACGCCCTTGCCTTGGTCGGTGAAGGTCAGGTGGGCCTTGCGTCCGTCGCGTTTCAGGGCGACATCGACGACGGGTGATCCAGAGGCGTAGAGGACGGCATTTTCCAGCAGATTGCGGAAAATCGTTTCCAGCGCTTCGGGGTCGAGATCAGCATAGAGGTTCGGTTCGATATTGAGCGACATGGTGCCAGCTTTCGGCAGGGAAAACTGGCGGGGACGGAAATAATCGGTCACCCGTGCGGAGAGATTGTCCCGGCGCAGGTTGAGCTTGAGCCCTTTCTGATCAAGGCGCTGTGCCGACAGGAGATTGTTGATCAGCGTGTCGAGGCGGTTGGTGTCGCTGAGCATGGTGTCGAGGAAGGTTGCCAGCTTTTCCGGCGAGAGTCGGCGGCGGCGGATGGTCTCCAGGTGCAGTTGCAGCGAGGCGAGAGGGGATTTGAGCTCGTGTGTGACTTGGGCGATGAAGTTGCGCTGGGCCCGGTACAGCTCGGCCTGACGGCGCCAGTAGAGAAAGATGACGTAGACTCCGGCGAGAATAGCGCAGAGTAAAAGGATGCCTTCGACCAGTATGAACCAGTCGGCCCCCCCCTGCAGCAGTTCCGGGCTGTAGGTTTCCGCCACGGCGCGCAGCCGTGAGTGGCTTTTCATGAACCAGGCGATCCAGAAGACCAGGACCACCACCCAAAGCAGCTGAATGCCGATCAGAGCGAAAAGTGGATTGATAAAGGGCTTGATATCTTTCATGGTTTCTCTTTAGCACGGGGGCCGACGGCGGACAAGGAATTTGTCAAGAAGGGTTTTACAGAACTGTTACAATGCCGTTAACGATTTTTTGCTAGTCTTGCCGTGAACCAGCGTTCCACCCGGAATTGACCCGATGAACATCTGGCGGCAAGGAGCACTCCCTATGTATTCCCCCCTGACTATCGGCAAGCATACCGTTCCCTTTCCTCTCATTCAAGGTGGCATGGGGGTTCGCATCTCGGCCGCCAATCTGGCCGGGCACGTCGCGCTCTGCGGCGGCGTGGGACTGATCGCCACCGCCGGTATCGGCCTGAACAGCCCCCATTTCGACGGCAAGAACTTTTTTACCGCCGACCCTCTGGCGCTCAAGGATGAACTGCGCAAGGCCTACGCCATTGCTCCCAAAGGGGTGATCGGCACCAACTGCATGGTGGCGGTGACCAATTACGATGAAATCGTACGGGTTTCCTGCGAAGGGGGCGCCAAAATCATTGTCAGCGGTGCCGGTCTGCCCCTCAACCTCCCCGGCCTGACCGCCGACTATCCCGACGTCGCCCTGGTTCCCATCGTCTCCTCGGTCAAGGCGGCGGAACTGATTGCCAAGAAATGGCACCGCGGCTTCAACCGCCTGCCCGACGCCGTGGTGGTGGAGGATCCCGACACCGCCGGCGGTCATCTTGGTGAGAAACTCGAAAATATCGGCAACGGCGACTATGACCAGTACGCCACGGTGCGCGGGGTCAAAGCCTACTTCCGGGAAACCTGGAATCTCGACATTCCGATCATCGCTGCCGGCGGCATCTGGGATCGCGCTGACATGCTGAATGCTCTTGCGCAGGGTGCCGACGGTGTGCAGATGGCGAGCCGCTTCGTCTGCACCGAGGAGTGCGACGCCTCCGACGCCTTCAAGCAGATGTACCTTGATTGCCGCCAAGAAGATATTGGTTTGATCATGAGTCCGGCCGGACTGCCGGGGCGGGCGATCCTGAAGAATTTCGACAAGATCCGCGAGCGGGATGTACGGCTCAACGTGCGTTGCCCCTCCGCCTGCCTGAAAAAGTGTACTTACAAAACTGGCCAGGAGCGCTTCTGTATCGTTCATGCCTTAGATCGCGCCCAGCGCGGCGACGTGGAAACCGGTTTGGTCTTTTGCGGCACCAACGCCTGGAAAGCCGATCGCATCACTACGGTCCAGGCGATTTTCGACGAACTCTTCGCTGAACAGCAGGCGGAGCGGGAGCCTGAAGTGATCAACGCCTGAGGGCGCTCCGCATCCATCGTCTAAATACAAGGGGCGGAACCGTGACGGTTCCGCCCCTTGCTCTTAGGGTGCCGCAAGGGCGGCAAAGGCGCGGCTTAATACTTGGCATTCGCGGCGAATCTGGGTTAGTATCGGAAAAATTTCAGTCCTGACCTCAACGTGTCGGGATAAAGGAGCGTACATGACGGATACGGCGGAAAAATTCATCCCCAAATGGATCGCCTGGGAATCGACTCAGCGCTGCAATCTCAACTGCGTGCATTGTCGCTGCTCCTCGAATATGGATGCGGCGGCCGGGGATTTTACCACCGAGGAAGCCTTCAAGCTGATCGACGATATCTGCGAGGTGAGCAAGCCGGTGATGGTTCTGTCCGGCGGCGAGCCGCTACTGCGCGAGGATATTTTCGAGATCGCCAAATACGGTACCGCCAAGGGCTTGCGCATGTGTATGGCGACCAACGGCACCCTGATCACCGACGCCGTCTGTGCGAAGATGATCGAGTCCGACATCAAGATGGTCTCCCTGTCGCTGGACGGACCCACCGCCGCTATCCACGACGATTTCCGCGCCTGCCCCGGAGCTTTCGAGGGGGTGATTCGTGGTGCCGAAACCCTCAAGCGTAACGGCATCAAGTTCCTCATCAACTCCTCCTTCACCAAGCGCAACCAGAAAGACATCCCTGCAACCTTCAAGCTGGCGAAAAGTTTGGGGGCCACCGCCTGGTACATGTTCATGATCGTTCCCACCGGACGCGGCGAGGAAATCATGAACGAGCTCATCTCCAAGGAGGATTACGAGGAAATTCTCGCCTGGCATTACGAGCAGGAAAAGAACGAGGAAGACATCCTCATGCGCCCGACCTGCGCCCCTCACTACTACCGCATCGTGCCGCAGATGGCCAAGGCCGAAGGGGTCGATTTCCAGCGCCGCAGCCTGACCTTCTCCACCGGCGGCGGCAAAGGCTGTATCGCCGCCCAGACCATCTGCCTGATCGACTGCTTCGGCAACCTCAAGCCCTGTTCCTATTTCCATTCCTCGGTGGGCAACGTCAAGCAGATCCCCTTCAAGGAGCTCTGGTTCAACTCCAAAGTTTTCAACGACCTGCGGGATTTCAAGAAGTACAAGGGGAAATGCGGCGAGTGCGAGTTCCTCAACGTCTGCGGCGGCTGCCGTGCCCGCGCCGACGCCGTCTACGGCGACTACCTGGCCGAGGAGCCCTTCTGCAACTACATCCCGTTGCGCACCCGTAAGCGCATGGAAAAAGAGGCGGCGGAAAATGCGGCGAAAACCCGGTAATTGATGATTTGTGATTGGCCACGGCCTGCGCCGCCACCAATCGCGTGTTTACATACAGGAGAATCTGAACGATATGACCACCGAATACGATTTCATCAAGGCCTGCTGGGGCCGCCCTGTCGACCGCACGCCGGTGTGGCTGATGCGTCAGGCCGGGCGCTATCTTCCCCAATACATGGAAGTGCGCCGCAAGTGTACCTTTCTCGAACTCTGCAAGACACCGGAACTGGCTGCCGAGGTGACGATCCAGCCCATCGACTATCTCGGTGCCGACGCCGCCATCCTCTTTTCCGATATTCTCACCCCGGTGGAGCCGATGGGGCTCAAACTCGATTTTGTCCCCGGGCCGGTCTTCGAAAACCCGGTGCGGACCCAGGCCGATGTCGATGCCCTGCGCATCCCGGTGATGGAAGAGGACGTTCCCTACGTGCTCGAAACCATCAAGATTCTGCGTCGTGAGTTCGAAGGCCGGGTGCCCCTGATCGGTTTCGGCGGCGCGCCCTTTACCCTCGCCTGCTACATGGTCGAAGGGAAGGGGAGCAAGGACTTCGCCCAGATCAAGCGCATGATGTACGGCGCTCCCGAACTTTATGCCGCTCTCATGGAGAAGATCACCGAGATGGATCGCCAGTATCTTAACGCCCAGATCGCGGCGGGCGCCCAGGCCATCCAGATTTTCGACACTTGGGGCGGCATCGTTTCGCCTCTTGATTATGAGAAATACATTCTGTCCTACACCACCAAACTGATCAACGGCCTCAACCGGGACGGCATCCCCATCATCCACTTCGTCAAGGGCGCCGGAACGATGCTCAAGAGCGTGCGCAAGGCCGGTTCCGACGTGGTCGGGCTCGACTGGCACGTCAACCTCGGCGAGGCCCGGGACATCCTGGGGGCGGAGACCGCCGTGCAGGGGAACCTCGACCCGACCGTGCTCTACGCCCCCAAGGCCTACATTGAGAACGAAGTGAAACGCATTCTCGACGAGAACGCCGGCCGCCCTGGCCACATCTTCAATCTTGGCCACGGTATTCTGCCGACCGTTGACCCTGAGCACGCCAAGTTCATGGTCGAGTGCGTACATCGCCTCAGCCGGAAATAACTGCGTGAGGAGTGAGGCGAGACGTTCCTCCTCTCGCCTCACCCCTCCCCCTCACCCCTCACGGTCCTTACGATGTCAGAAAAACCGATCGGCCTCGTTCTTCTCAACATGGGCGGCCCGGACAGCCTTGAAGCGGTGCGCCCCTTTCTCTACAACCTCTTCTCCGACCGGGACCTGATCCAGTTGCCCCTGGGGAGCCTCCTGCAGAAACCCTTCGCCCGGCTTATCTCCACTCTGCGTTCGCGCCAGGTGGTGCAGAACTACCGGGACATCGGCGGCGCCTCGCCCCTGCTTCATTGGACGCAAAAGCAGGCTGAGGGGATTGCCACCCGCCTCGGTTGCGAATATCGCCCTTACGTGGCGATGCGCTACTGGCATCCCCGCGCCGATGAGGTCTTGCGGCAAATGGCCGCCGACGGCGTCGAGGAGGCGGTGGTCCTCTCCATGTACCCCCATTACACCAAGGCGACGACGGGCAGTAGCGTCAAGGATTTTCGCCGCGCTGCCGAAGAGGTCTATCCGGCCCTGCGTTTTTCCGTCATTGAGCAGTGGTACGATTGGCCCGGCTATCTCGATGCCCTGGCCGGCCGCATCCGCGTCGGTCTGGAATACTTCCACGAACTGGTGCGCGACGATGTGCAGATTCTTTTTTCCGCCCACGCTCTGCCGCAAAAGTTCATTGATCGCGGCGACCCCTATCTGGAGCAGGTGATGAGCACGGTCAAGGGGACGATGGCGCGCTTGCCCGAACTCCCCTGGTGCATTGCCTTTCAGAGCCGTAGTGGCCCGGTCAAATGGATGGAGCCGGGCACCGAGGAGGTCATCGAGCAACTCGCCGGTGAGGGCTGTGAGAATCTGCTGATTGTTCCCGTCTCCTTTGTCTCTGACCATATCGAGACCTTGTACGAGATCGATGCGGAGTATATTCCCCACGCCATCGAGCGGGGCATCCGTACCACCTTTCGCAGCCCTTCCCTCAACGCCGAACCCGATTTTCTGGAAGGACTCGCCGCCTTGGTGCGCGAGCATTCGGCCAAGAGATGATGAAGATCTGCGCTGTCTGTGGCAAGGAATTCGACCCCGACCGGCCACCGGAAACTCCCGCCGAGGAGGCCGGTGCCTTCATGGCCCGAGAACTCTGGGATGATGTCGGCGAGCTCTGCCCCGAATGTCTGGCCAACCGGGGCACCCTGGGGATGATGTACTGCCGGGAACTCTTCCGCTGAAACGAAAAAAGCCTCCTTTGCCGGAGGCTTTTTTCGTGGGGAGGGGGGCAGCTTTTACAGCCCGGTTTTTTTCAGGGCTTCGAGGAGTTCTTTCTGTTTGTCGGTCAGATGTTTGGGCACGGTGACGTCGATGGTGGCGTAGAGGTCGCCCTTGCCGCCGCCGGAGCGGGGGATGCCGAAACCGGCGAGGCGAATCTTGCCGCCGGCGGCGATGCCGGGGGGAACTTTGACGCGCTTGGGGCCATCGAGGGTCGGCACATCCACCGAGGTACCGAGGCAGGCACCGGTGAAGGGGATTTCCAGATGCACGTGCAGGTTGCTTCCCTCGCGCGTGAAGACCGGATCGTCTTCGACTTCGATCTCCAGAAAAAGGTCGCCCGCCGTGCCGCCCATGGGGCTGATGCCCCCCTTGCCGGCGACGCGCAGGCGCTGGCCGGTTTCAACTCCGGCGGGAATCCGGACGTGCAGTTGTTCCACCATGCCGTCGCGGCGGTAGTCGACACGCCGCTCCCCGCCGAGGGCGGCGAGGCGAAAGGGGATGGCCAGGCGCATGACGAAATCCTGCCCCTTGACCACCCGGGCGCGGGAAGTGCCGCCGCCGAAGGGACTGCGGCGACCGCCACCGCCGAAGAGGTGGCCGAAGATATCGTTATCCCCCAGGCCGAATTCCCGAAAGAGATCGCCCACGTCGAAGTTGCGATAGATGTCTTCCTGGCTGAAGCGCTGGTGGAATCCCGATTCGCCGAACTGATCGTACTGGCGTTTTTTCTCGGGATCGGAGAGGACGGCGTAGGCCTCGGTAATCTCCTTGAATTTATCCTCGGCTTTCTTGTCCCCGGGGTTTTTGTCCGGGTGATATTTCAGTGCCAGCTTGCGGTAGGCTTTTTTGATCTCTTCCACCGAGGCGTCTTTTTTCACGCCGAGCTGGGCATAGTAATCCTTGGCCATCGGTTCTCTCCTGGTTGGGGCGAAAATGCGTTGACAATATAGTGACGGCGATGCCCGGCGTCAAGTGGCGTTCGGCCTTCGCGGGTACGGACGCGCCAGGACTAGGCCCGAAAGGAGGGCGGTGCCGCCGACGGCGAAGATCAGTTCGAGCCCGCCCCATTCGCCGAGATAGCCGAGAATCACAGCGCCGGCGAAGGCGCCGGTGTCGATGCCGCCGGTGAAGATGCCGGTGATCTTCCCCCGGTTCCGGGCCGGTTCGTCGCGGATCGCCAGGGCGTTCAGGGTGGGAAAGAGCAGCCCGTGCCCGGCCCCGGCGAGAAAACCGGCGGCGAAAAAGGCCGGAGCGCTGGTAACAAAGATCAGCGCCAACAGTCCGCTTGCGGTGATCAGCAGGGCATAGGGGAGGATACGGGCCTCGCCGACGCGGTCCGCCAGGCGTCCCCCGACCAGGCGGATGAGGACGGCGGCGGTGGAGTAGGCGATAAAGTAGAGGGAGACAAAGGGCAGGTGCCGGGCCTGGGCGAGGGGGGCGACGAAGTTGCCCGAGGCCGCCAGACCAAAGCCGAAGAGCAGTGAGAGCAGGGCGATGGCGAGGTGTTTGCGACGCCCGAGCAGGGTGAAGAAGCCGGGGCCGGGTTGCTCCTCTCGGGGGGCGTAGGGGTCGGCGAGGCTCAGGGTGATGAGCAGCGCGGCCAGGGCGGGCAGGCCGGCGGCGATGAAGAAGGCGTCGAACCCGTAACGATGCAGGACCATTTCGCCGATCAGCGGGCCGATGGCGGTGCCGATCAGCCCCGAGGCGCCGAAGATGCCGATCCCTTCGTTGAGCCGTCCCGGCGGGATGATGTCGGCGACGAAGGTGAAGATGGCGGTGAAGCAGATGGCCAGCCCGATGCCGTGGACGATACGCACCACGAGGAGGGGCAGGTAGAAGTCCGCCAGGTTTCCGGCGAAGGTCAGGTAGAACAGGGGCATGACGGCCATGGTCAGGCAGCCGATCAGGTAACTCTTCTTGCGTCCCAGCCGGTCGATCATGTTCGCCACCCAGGGGCGGCAGAGGGCCGAGGCCAGGGCGAAGCCCCCCATGATCAGGCCGATGTCGCTTTTGTCGCCGCCATGCTCTGTGATGAAGAGGGGGAAGAGATAGAAGGCGCCGAAGCTCGAGACGGTGCAGAAGTTGGCCAGGAACATGGCCGTGAAGGCGGGGGTGTAGAGCATATCAGGGCAATCCTCGGGAAAAGCCGTGTTCGGCCACTCTTTATAGGCTTTGCCTCCGCCGGCGTCAATAGCCAAGACCGCCGCTGCAAACCAAGTACGTCTTGGCGAATGCCCGGGAATGATGTTATGCTGTTCCGCGATTTTAACCCGGCCTTTCCCGGCCGCTCATGGAGCCGAAAAACGACTATTATGAAGACTGAACACACGGAAAAAAAGAAAGAAGACAAGGGCTTGTTCAGCGGGGTCATGGTCGCCTATCTGGTTCTGCTGCTGCATGTGCTGCTGCTGGTGCTGGTGGGTGTGGCGGTCGTCTTTTTCCGGGGGGTGGTCGAATACATGCCCTGGATTCTCGGCGGCGGCTTCGCCCTGATCCTCCTCTCCGGCTACCTCTTTTTCCGCAAGTTCCGCAAGAATGCCGAAAAACTCCGCGAAGTCCTCAGCGATCCGGTCTTTCGTGATCGGGCGGTGGAGGTCAAGCTCTTCGGCGGCGTCGCTTCCCTGCGTCTGGGGCAGCCGGTGGCGAGCGCTACTCCGGCGGAACCGATCCTCCTCGACCGGGTGCCGGTGATGCAACTCGAAGACCCCGAAGCCCAGCGCCTGCGTCGTCTCGACCAGCTGGTGCGTCTACTCGATCAGGGGCTGATCAGCTCCGAGGAATTCGCCCGGTTGAAGAATGAGCTCCTTGCCGGCCCGACGATGCCCATCATCCATCCCTGACCCTCTTCCTCCACCCCGCCAGGGGTGGGGAGGCGGCCTTTTCCCCAGGAGCGTCGACATGACTCGCGTTGCGATTATCGGGGCCGGTATTTCCGGCCTTTCCGTTGCCTATGCCATCGAACAGGAAGCCCGGGCCGCCGGCCTTGCGGTGAGCACGGTAGTGCTCGAAAAGGAGAAGCGCATCGGCGGCAAGGTGCTGAGCATCCAGGACGAGGGTTTCCTCTGTGAGTGGGGGCCCAACGGCTTTCTCGACAGCAAGCCGATGACCCTGGAACTGTGCGACAAGCTCGGTATCCGTGAGCGACTGCTGCGCTCCGACGACAACGCCCGCAAGCGCTTCATCTATTCCGGCGCCGAACTGCACCGGTTGCCGGAAAATGGCCCCTCCTTCCTGAAATCCAAACTCATCTCCTGGCCCGGCAAGCTGCGTCTGGCCTCTGAGTTGTTGGTTCCCGCCGCTACCGGCGACACTGACGAGACCCTGGCCGACTTCGGGCGGCGGCGGCTCGGCGCCGAGGCCCTCGACAAGCTCATCGCGCCGATGGTTTCCGGTATCTTCGCCGGCGACCCGGAAACGATGAGCCTGAAAAGCTGCTTTCCCCGCATTTATCAGCTGGAGCGGGAATACGGCGGGCTGCTCAAGGCGATGGTCAAGATGGCCAAAAAGAAGCGGGAGGAACGTAAGGCGGGGAAGGTCGTGGCGAGCGCCGCCGGTCCCGGCGGGGTGCTGACTTCCTTCACCGGTGGAATTCAGGAGCTGACCGACCGCACGGCCGCCGCTTTAAACGGCGAGATTCGCACCGGCGCGGCGGTTGCCGCTATCGTTAAAAAGACCGACGGTTTTGAACTGAAATTGGCAGACGGCGGCAGTCTCGATGCGGAAATCGTCATTACCGCTGCTCCTGCCCATGCCCTGGCGGGGATGGTGGAGGAACTGGATGGGGGGATGAGTGCGATTTTGCAAGAGATTCCCTACGCGCCGATGAACGTCGTCTGCTTCGGTTACGAGCGGGACAAAATCACTCGCGATCTCGACGGGTTCGGCTACCTGATTCCGAAAAAGGAAGGCAAGTCGATTCTCGGTACCCTGTGGGATTCGAGCATCTTCCCTAACCGCGCCCCAGCGGGCAAGGTGCTGCTGCGTTCGATGATGGGTGGGGCGACCAATCCCGGCGCCGTCGCCCTGAGTGAAGAGGACGTCAAACAGCGGGTGATGGCCGATCTGAAGGAAATCATGGGGATCACCACCGCGCCCGATTTCGTGCGCATCTTCCGCCACGAACAGGCCATTCCCCAGTACACCGTCGGCCACGGCCGGCGCCTGGCGGCACTGGATGAGCGCTTGGCCGCCTGCCCGGGGCTGGTTTTTACCGGCAACTCCTTCTACGGCGTCGGTCTCAACGACTGCGTCAACGCCTCAAACCAGGCGGTGGCCAAGGTTTTGCCCTTGCTGCGGCGGGATTGATTTCGGAGGTCAGCGGTTTTTGCGCCGGAAGACGTCGGTCTTGAGGTTGGAAACCCGGTCGAGAAAGAGCAGGCCGTCGAGGTGGTCGATTTCGTGCTGGATGGCGACCGCCTCGAAGCCGTCGGCGCGAATCACCTGATCGCGCCCTTCGCGGTCGGTGAACTGGATGAGGATATTTCGGGCGCGCGTCACGTTGCCGGTGAAGTCGGGGACGCTCATGCACCCTTCGCGCATTGTTTCGCAGCCTTCCCGTTCAAGGATTTCCGGGTTGACCATCACCAGCAGTCCGTGGTTGTTGTCCCGACCGAGCTTGCTGTGGGAGACGTTGACCACGGCGACCCGCCGGCAGTCACCGATCTGCGGCGCGGCCACTCCCACCGAGTGCCCGGCGGCAACCATGGTGTCGATAAGATCCTGAATCAGTGATTGCACGTCGTCGTTCAGTTCGGTGACCGGGGCGCAAATGGTCTTCAGCAGGGGATCGGGGTAGGTCAGTATTTCCTGGACGGCCATGGATCAAAGCTCCACCGGGGTGATGGAGCGGACCGAGATGTCCACGTGCAATTCCCCCTTCAGACGGTTCATGATCTCTTTCAGCTCCGTTTCCTCCAGCCCGGTCGGCAGCACCGCTTCGAGCATCATCACATAGACCGGGCGGGCTTCCGTGCCGATGAGCTTGGTATTGAGGTCGGTGATGTTGACCCGGCGCTCGCCGAGTTCCTTGGCGACACGGTAAACGATTCCCGGCTTGTCGGCACCGTAGACGGAGATCAGGCAGATTTCCCCGGGCAGTTGCCGGCGTTGTTCACCCTCCGGTTTGAGGGTGCGGATGAAGACCGACAGCCCGCTTTCCTCCAAGGGCGCGAAGGCGTCGCCGAAATCGCTCTTGTCATGAATCTTAGGGTTCGAGACGATGAGGATCATGGCGAACTGCCCGCCTAGGATCGAGGAGCTGGAGTCGGCGATGTTGCAGCCGAGATGGTAAAGAATTTCAGTGACTTGCGAAACGATTCCGGTGCGGTCGCGGCCGATGATGGTCAGGGCGAAGTGGCTCATGGCGTCTCCGTAAAAGGGGGTGGGCGTGGTCTGGGGCCGACAAGGACTTGTCCTGTGCAGACTTTTCTTCTAGCATGGTTTCCGGAAAATTGCCAGTGGGAGGGCCGCTGTGAGCGACGAAACCCCTTTGTACGACGAAAAAGATCTGGTCTTCAGCTATTTCAAGTCCTCCGGACCGGGGGGACAGAAGAAGAACAAGACCGAATCGGCGGTGCGACTTCAGCATCTGCCCACCGGCATCATTGTCACCGCCACCGAATCGCGCTCGCAACTGGCCAACCGGCAAACCGCCCTGGCCCGCCTGCGCGAGCGCTTGCTCGCCCTGCGCCGGCAACGCAAAAAGCGGGTGGCGACCAGTCCGACCCGGGCCTCCCGGGAGCGGCGACTGGAAGGGAAAAAGCGCCAGGCCGCCATTAAAAAAATTCGTGGAACGACCGTGCGGAGCGAGGAATAGGATATGGACGAATTGCGGCAACGACTGGACGAACTGGAGATCCGCTACACCCATCAGGGGCGGATGCTGGAGGAGCTCAATCTGGTGGTCGCCGAGAGCGCCCGACGGGTCGACCGCTTGGAGCGGGAGTTGACGCGCTATCGGGAGATGCTCGGCACCCTGGCTCCCGGGTTGACGGAATCCCCCGACGAATGAGGCACTCATGAAAGCGGATTCTCGTGCGGTTCTGATCGAATCGGTAGTGATCCTCGCCATCGGCGTGGTTTTAGGCCTCTCTTTCAATGGGAAAATGGTTCTCGATGCCTTTTCCGGTCGTCTGAACTCGACCGGGGCGCAGCCTTCCGGCGGCGAAGCCGTGCACTCCACGGTGGATGTTCAGGCTTTCCCCCTGCCGATCATGTTGGAGGAAGTTCGTGAGCTGTTGGCTGCCGGGGCGTTGGCGGTGGACGCCCGGGCCGCTGAGGTTTACGCCGAAGGCCATCTCCCCACAGCCCTTTCTTTCCCCTTGGGAGAGTACGGGCAGGTATTGCCGGATTTTCTTCAACAGGTGCCGAAAGACAGAACGCTGATCCTCTATTGCAGCGGTTTTGGTTGTCCCGACTCCTTCGATCTCGGCGAGCGGCTGCTGGCCGAAGGTTACTTGGATGCCCGGGTTTACGAGGGCGGCTTCCCCGAATGGCGAGATGCGGGACTGCCGGTGGAAAAGGAGGCGCCATGAGCCGCGCCATGCTCTACGTTTACCATTTCTGCCGCCTGGCCCTAGGGGGGGTCTACCTTTATGCCGGGGTCGTCAAATCCGCCGATGTCGTTACCTTCGCCCGCGATGTGGCCAACTATCAGCTCCTTCCCTACGCCTGGAACTATCTGGCGGCGGCGACCCTTCCCTATGTGGAGACGGTGGCCGCGCTGCTGCTCCTGTTCAACCGCAAGGTGCGACCGGCGGCGCTGATCCTGACGAGTCTGACCCTGGTTTTCATGGTCGCTCTCGTTACCGTGTTGGTGAGGGGGCTGGATATCGACTGCGGTTGCTTCAATCCCAGCCAGGGGCATACTTCCGCCGGGATCGCTCTGTTGCGTGATGCCTTCTTGCTGTTCCCGGCGATCGTCACCCTGCGGCTGTCGGGAAGGATGTCGGCCCGTTAAGTGGATGTGCTGCTGATCAACCCGCCGGCGGGCAAACCCTGTGAGCCGCCCCTGGGGCTGGCGGTGCTCCTCGGCCATCTGCGCGCCCGGGGCCTGACGGCCGGAGCCATCGACGCCAATCTCGACGCCAGCCTCTATCTGCTCGATGAAGATCGCCTGCGCGCCGCCGCCGGCGCCAACCCGCCGACGGCCTTGCGCCGGGCGGTCAATCATGCCTCCCGCTCCCTGGCCCTGCTGCGCTCTCCCGCCGCCTGCGTCCTCTTCGACCGCTATCAAAGCGCCGTCCATCACCTTGATCTTGCGCTCTCCGCCTATCGCGGCGCGGGCGGGGACGAACGGTTGAGTCTCGGCGACTATCGCCACGGCTGCCTCTCCGAGTTCGTTCCGGCCGACCTGGAGCGGGTTTTCCGGGGGGAGGTCGGAACGCTCTTCGACGACTATTTCCGGACGGTGCTCCTTCCCCGCATCGCCGAAGCGGCGCCGCGCCTGCTGGCCATTTCCGTCAATTATCTGCATCAGGTGCTGCCGGCCTTCGCCCTGGCCGGTTTGCTGCGGCGGGCCTTTCCCGACATCCCGGTGGTCGGCGGCGGTGGCCTCTTCAGTTGCTGGCGGACTTTGCTCAAGGAAAAGGATTTGCGCTTTTCCGCCTTTTCGCGCATCGTCTTCGGCCCCGGCGAGGCGAGCCTGACCGCCTTGGCCGAAGGGCGGGCCGGGGCGGATTATTATCTCGAAGACGGCTCGACCATCGCTTTCGTACCCGATTTCAGCTTCGCCCCCCTCGGCGCCTATCTCTCTCCCGTTCCGGTGCTGCCGGTGAGCGCCAGCCGGGGTTGCTACTGGCGCCGTTGCCTCTTCTGCCCGGAAGCGGCCTCGCCGACCCATCCTTACGGCGTTTTCCCCGGCTCTTTCGTCGAACTGTTGCGGGGACTGGCCACCCGCTACGGCGTCCGCCACTTCCACCTCACCGACAACGCCCTGCCGCCGGCGATTCTGCGGGAACTGGCCGCTCAGCCGCAGGCCATGGCCGGACTCGGCTGGCACGGTTTCGTCCGTTTCGAGCCGGAACTGCTCGATCAGGATTTTGTCCGGGGATTGGCCGCCGGCGGTTGCCGCATGCTGCAACTGGGGCTGGAGAGCGGCTCGCAGGCGGTGCTCGACCGTCTGCAAAAGGGCACCCGTGTCGAGCAGGCGGCGCGGATGCTCGCAAATCTTCATGGGGCGGGAATTCGCACCTATGTTTATGTCATGCTCGGCACCCCTGGCGAGACGGCGGCGGATGCCGAACTGACCCTCCGTTTTCTCGAAGAGCAGAGGGCGCTCATCGATTACCTTAATCTGGCGATCATGAATCTGCCTCGCGAATCGCACCTGCTCCTCGACCCGGCCGCCGTCGGGATCACCGCCTCGGCCCCTCTGGCCGAGGACGCCCCCTTGGGACTCTATCGCTCCTTTGTTTCCTCCACCGGTTGGGGACGGAGCGAGGCCCGACGCTTCCTGCAGCAAAAACTGCTCGGCTCGCCAACCATCCGTGCCGCCGTCAACCGCGTACCGTCCAGATTCACCTCGAACCATGCCTTTCTGTTTAACGGCTGAGGGGGGTTGTGTTAGGGTGGCGATTTTAAGCGTAGGGGCTCACCGCCGTGGGCCCTTACTTACCCCTTTATCCGAAAGTTTGATCCATTCATGGAAGACTGGCAGAAAAACCTGGCACAGAGTCTGACGACTCCGGAGCAGTTGGCCACCTATTTTCCTGTGGATGTCGCGGCGCTCTCGCGGGTGGTCGAGCGCTATCCCATGCGCATCACCCCCCACTATCTCCGGCTGATCCACGCGGTTGACGACCCCATCTGGCGGCAATGCATTCCCGATTCCCGGGAACTGGACGATCTCGATCAGCCGGAAGACCCCTTGGCCGAGGAGTCGCTTTCCCCCGTTCCCCATCTGGTCCATCGCTATCCCGACCGTGCCCTCTTCCTCGTCTCCGGCACCTGCGCCGGCTACTGCCGTTTCTGCACCCGCAAACGCAAGGTCGGTTGCGCGGCGATGCGCGTGACCATGGGGGATGTTCGCACCGGGCTCGACTATATCGCTCGCACCCCGCAAATCCGCGACGTCATCCTCTCTGGCGGCGATCCCCTGCTGATGTCCGATCTGCTGCTCAAAGAAATCCTCGACGGCCTGAGCCGCATCCCCCATCTCGACCTGATTCGCATCGGCAGCCGGATGCCGGTGATGTTGCCGGAGCGCATCACCGACAGTCTTTGCGCCTTGCTGCGCCGGTACCGTCCCCTTTATCTCAATACCCACTTCAACCATCCCCGGGAAATCACTCCCGAGGCGGCCGATGCCTGCGCCCGGCTGGCCGATGCCGGGGTGCAGCTCGGCAACCAGACGGTGCTGCTCAAGGGGGTGAACGACGATGCCGAAGTGCTGCGCGAACTCTTTCGCGGCCTGCTGAAAATCCGCGTGCGCCCCTACTATCTCCATCACATGGATCTGGCGCGGGGAACCGGGCATTTCCGCACCGCCATCGCCGACGGCGTCGCCATCCTCGAAGCCCTGCGCGGCACGCTCTCGGGCTTGGCCATTCCCCAGTACGTCATCGACCTGCCCGGAGGCAAGGGGAAAGTGCCGGTCTGTCCCGACTATGTCCAACGGACGGGAGACGAGGTCTGGGTGCGAACGCCGGAGGGGGGGCGGATACGTTTTCCGGAGCTGAAGAGATAAGGGCGGTTGGACGGACAGGGCGAGACGGGGGTCTCGCCCTGAGTCGTTTTAGGGGGTGGGGATTTCCCGGGAAGGGTTTTCAGCGGACAGCCCGGCCAGGGCATAGGCCAGAGCGGCGGCGAAGAGCACGGCATTGAAGCCGGCGAGGATGGCGATGAGGGTGGCGAGGGAGCCGCCGACCACCGAAAGGCAGCCGTTGATCCCCCAGGCCCAGGGGACAGCTTCCGGTTGCCGCCGATGGAGCGCGCCGAGGCCGAGGGGAAAGGGGAGGCCGAGGCAGAAGCCAAGCGGGGTCAGGATCAGCAATGTCAGGCCGACCCGGGCGGCGGTCGCCAGGGTGATGGTGGCATGGAGCAGCGGCCCGAGCAGGCCGATGTAAAGACCGAGGAGACCCACGACGGCGCAAGCGGCCCGACGCGGCGTCAGCCTTTGGCGCGACAGGCGCTCGGAGGCGGCGCTGCCGAGTCCGGAAGCGAGCAGCAACGTCGAAATGACCATGGCGGCGGCGTAAACGGGGTGGCCGAGGTAGAGAACGAAACGGTGGATCAGGGTGATTTCGATGAGCATGTAGCCGAGCCCCAGGGCGCCGAAGTAGCCGACCGTCGCGGTGCGATTGCCGTCGCTAGGCCGGCCGATGCGTGCCAGGGGCAGAAGGATGAGACCCCCTGCCGCCAGGGTGGTCAGCAGCAGGGTGACGACCAGCACCAGCGAGCCGAGTTCGACCACCGGCAGTGCCCCCTCGCCGACGAGGCGATGCAGGTGGGGGATGGTTTTAAGGCGCAGAAACTGAGAGAAGAAGGGACGCTCGTCTCCGGCCGGACGCAGGTCGAAAAGGTAGTCCCGGTAGATTTCCCGACGGTTGCCGAAAAGCAGGCCGTCAAGCAGGGTGAAGAGGGCAGTGTCCGGCAGTTGATGGAAGTTCTGGCGCTCCTCTGCGGTTATCCCCGGCAAGAGCAACGGGTCAAAACTCCATTGGCCACAGAAACTCCGTGCTTTGGCAACCTCCACGGACGTCAGCGGCGAGCGCTTGAGACAGAAAGTGATGGTGCCCCAGCCCCGCGCCGCCGCCAGGTGTCGGTTCGGGTCGGCGATCCCCTTGGATTGGAGAAGCTCGATCAGGGTCGCCGCCAGGCGCAGAGAGACGCGGGGGGGGTGGTCGAGCCAGGTTGTCAGGCAAAGCAGGCCGTTGGGGGTCAGCCTGGACCAGAGTTCGGCAAAGGCTTCCTCGGTCAGCAGATGCTGCTCGTGCAGGGCCGTGACGCCGACGCCGCCACCGAAGGTCCCGATGGTGGGCAGGACGATAAGATCATAGCGGTCCCGGTCGGCGGCCAGCCAGGTGCGTGGTTCGGCGGCGAGCATGCGGACTTTGGGGTGGGCGAAGAAATCCCCGGCGCTTGCGGGATAGCTTGCGCGCAACAGTTCCAGTGCGGCCCGGTGCGGCTCGATGGCGACGATCTGCCGGGCTCCTCCGTTGAGGGCCTGGGCGGCGGCCAGGCCGGTGCCCGCTTGGAGAATGAGCACCCTATCCGGTCCGGCGAGGGCGTAGGGCAGGCCCTGGGGGGTGGCGTTGAGGAGACGGGCGCTTTCGGTGTAGGAGGCGCGCGGTACGAAGCCGAAGGTGTCGCCGTTGCTGAAGAGCAGATCCCCTTGGGGGATTTCCCCCCGGTAGTCGAGGCTCAACCCGGGGGCGAAACGCAGCGCCGGGCTGGTCACCGCTTGCACCTGCCCGTAGGGATCGTGGCGCAGGGCGACGGTGCGGTGCTCCGGCAGGTCAAGGGTGCGGCGCAGATCCTTGAACTGGGAGAGAGGCAGTTCGGGGGGGCGGGCCAGGCTGACGACGATGACCGCCAGGCTGAGAACCGCCAGCCCTTGAAGGGGTCGGTGCCGGGAGGGGAGCAGCAACAGCCCGGCGAACAGCACCGGCAGGGCGAGGAGGGCCGGAAGACGTTCCGGCGCAAAGCCGGAGAGGAGGGCCAGTCCGAGGAGGCCGCCCAGCCCCGAGCCGAAGAGATTGGCAAAATAGGTCAGGCCGATGCGCTCGGCCTGCTCCATGAAGAGGATGCCGATGACCAGGGCCCCGAGCAGAAAGGGGAGGGAAAGAAGCAGGATCACCGCCAGTAGCCAGAGTGCTTGGAGGGGCTCGTAGGGGAGCAGGTAGGAGTCGAACCGTCCGAAAAGGTTCGGGGCGCGTCCCGCCGCCAGGGCCATGGCCAGGGCGCAGGAAAAGAGCAGCAGGGGCAGGAGCGTGGTGTGGTGGCGCAGTGCCCATGGTCGGCTCAGGGCGAGCAGGGTGCCGGCGGTGCCGAAGCCGAGCAGGGCGATAGCGATGACCAGGTAGGCGAAATGGTGCCACTGGCTGATGGCGAAGCTCTGCATCAGCGCCGGCTGCAAGGCGATCAGGGCCGCCGAAAGCAGCCCCAGCGCCCACAGTTGGCGCCTCATGGACTTCGCCTCAGGGGTACAAAGCGCACCGGCATCAGGCTCCGGCTACGGGTTTTGCCGTCGCGCTTTTCCACCAGCATCAGGGTTTGCATCTGAAAGGGGGTGCCGACGGGGATGACCATCAGCCCCCCATCCTTGAGCTGATCGATGAGGGGCGGCGGAATAAATTCGGCAGCGGCGGTGACGATGATGGCGTCGAAGGGGGCGGCCTCGGGCCAGCCGGAAAAGCCGTCGCCGGCGCGGGTTTCGACTCGGTAGCCGAGTTCGCGCAGCAGCGCGGTCGAGCGTTCGGCCAAGGGTGGGATGATTTCGATGGAATAGACCTCGGCACCGCAGGCCGCCAGAACGGCGGCCTGATAACCCGAGCCGGTGCCGATTTCGAGGATTTTCCGCCCCGGTCGGGGACGGATGACCTCGGTCATGAAGGCGACCATGAAGGGTTGGCTGATGGTTTGGCCGTAGCCGATGGGGAGCGGGGTGTCGAGGTAGGCGGCCGAACGGCGGCTTTCGTCGACGAAAAGGTGGCGGGGGACTTCGGCCAGGGCTTTCAGGGTGAGCGGGTCTTCGATCCCCCGGGCGACCATCTGCGTTTCGACCATTTTTTGGCGCTGCGCCGCGTAAGGGTCGGGCAGTTCGGCATGGGCGAGGGAGGTGAGGCACAGGACAAGGAGAATTTGGATGCCAATTTGTGGCATGACAGGCCTCCGTCGTTGGTTAAACGGGTGTTTCTGTCAGTATAGCGGGAAATGCCGGGGTTTCGTTCCCGGACGGCGACTTACTCTCTTTGCTTGCCCAAAGAGAGTAAGCAGAGAAAGGGCACCCCGCTCCTTGCCCTTCGGGTTCCCTCCGCTCCGTGGCCGTTTCGCGGGTGGGCAAAAACTCGCTGCGCTCAGACATTTGCCCACCTCTTTCGCGAATCGACCACGTAGCGAAGGCGGCGTCACAGGGGGGGGTGCATCGGGAAACCGACTGTTTATTGCCCTCGTGCACAGGGTAGGTCGAAAATCAATCTGCTGCCCAAAATACTCGTTTTTCTGGCTGGTGAAATCGTTCTCTCGGGTTTTCCTCTGTGATCTCGGTGAACTCTGTGATGAAGGCTTATAGCTCTTCCGGGGTGAAGGCGACGACTTCGTCGATGGTTTGGGCGCTGGTGAGGAGCATGACCAGGCGGTCGACTCCGAGGGCGATGCCGGCGGCGTCGGAGAGGGTGGCGAGTTCCCGCAGGAACTTCTCGGGGGTGGGGTAGGGGGCTTTGCCGAGGCGGCGGCGTTCGGCCTCTTCTTGCTCGAAGCGCCGGCGCTGTTCGTCGGGATCGGTCAGTTCGGAAAAGGCATTGGCCAGCTCCAGCCCCCGGACATAGAGTTCGAAGCGTTCCGCCACTTGCGGGTTGTCCGGTTTGCGCCGGGCCAGGGCGGCGTGGGTCGCGGGATAGTCGAGGAGAAAGGTCGGGCGTTCTTGGCCCAGGCGCGGTTCGATCTCAAGGGCGATGATCTCGTCGAAGCGCTCTGTCGCCAGCGCCTCTTTCAGCGACAGCGAACCGTAGCGGGCGAAGGCCTCGGCGACGGTCAGCCGTTCCCAGGGTGGGGTCAGATCGATTTCGGCCAGTTGTCTTTCCGGGCAGAGGGCGGCAAAGAGGGTTTCGCAATCGTCCATCAGTGCCCGATAGTTGCAACCGCTGCGGTACCATTCGAGCATGGTGTATTCGGGAAGATGACGGGCGCCCCGCTCCCCCTGACGCCAGCAGCGGCAGATCTGGAAGAGGCGGGGATAACCGGCGGCGAGCAGACGTTTCATGCACAGTTCGGGGCTGGTGTGCAAAAAACCGTCGCCGCAGGCTACCGCGTCGATGTGCAGCTCCGGGGCGTTGCCGGGAAGGCGGTGCGGCGTCTCTACTTCGAGAAAATCCCCCGCCATGAAAAAGGCCCGGATCGCATGAACGATCCGGGCGCGTTTTTCCAGGGCGGGCCGTTTTTTGGCCAGGGCCCAGTTGGGTTCCATCTTATTCCTTGACCCGGGTAACGTATTCGCCGGTGCGGGTGTCGATCTGAATCAGGTCGTCGGTTTCGACGAAGGAGGGAACAGCCAGGTTGTAGCCGCTTTCCACGGTGGCCGGTTTGTTGTTGCCGGCGGCGGTATCTCCCTTGACCCAGGGGTCGGCGTGGGTGACGCGCAGGTTGACAAAGTTGGGGAGGGTGATGCCGATGCCTCGGCCGTTGAAGAGCAGAATCTTCACTTCCATGTTGTCCTTGAGGAAGTAATGATCGTCACCCAGGGTCTCTTCGCTCAGGGAAACCTGCTCGTAATTCTTCGTGTCCATGAAGACGTAGCCGCTATCATCTTGGTACAGGTACTGCATGTCCCGATCTTCCAGGGCTGCCGGCTCGAAGCTCTCGCCCGAGCGGTAGGTGCGGTCGTAGATGTTGCCGGTGATCATGTTGCGCATCTTGCACTTATAAAGAGCCTGGCCCTTGCCGGGCTTGGTGAAGTCAAACTGGGTGATGACGTAGGGCTCGCCGTCGATCATCAGCTTGAGTCCTTTTTTGAGGTCGGCGCAGGTGTACATGGTGAAGCTCCTTCTATGTGAGAATGGGGTCGGCTGCCAAAAGGGGCATATTAAAGCACAGAGGAAAGGGATTTGTCATGGAAAAATTCGCGATTGGCGATTGTCTCGCTCCCCCTTTTTGTGCTAATTTCTTGCGCCCGTTTTTACAAAGCCCCCTCTTCAAGGAGATTTTTACATGCTTACGACTGCCGATTTCAAGCGCGGCCTGGTTATCCAGCTCGACAACGCCCCCTGTCTCATTCTCGACCACACCACCCAGTCCCCTTCCGCCCGGGGAGGCAACACTCTGGTCAAGATCAAATACCGCAATCTGCTCACTGCCCAGGTGCTGGAGAAGACTTTCAAGGCCGGCGACAAGGTCGACGAGGCCGATTTCGAGCGTCGCAAGGGACAGTTTCTCTACCCTTCGGGCGATGGCGGCGTCTTCATGGATCTGGAAAACTACGAACAGTACGAGATCGGTGAAGAGCTTTTCGAACCGGTTCAGGGCTATCTGCTTGAAGGCACCGACGTGCAGCTCGGCCTCTTTCAAGGGCGGGTGGTGAGTATCGATCCGCCGATGGTGGTGGAACTGAACGTCACGGAAACCGCGCCGGCGATCAAGAACGCCACCGCCACCGCCCAGACCAAGGAAGCCCTGCTCGAAACCGGTCTGCGCATCCAGGTGCCGGGCTATCTCGAATCCGGGGAACGCATCAAGGTCGACACCCGCGAAGGGCGGTTCGTCTCGCGGGCCTGAATCCCCCTGCCTTGTCGGATTATTTAAAAAACTGTCGGTGAACTTTACAGCAAGGCGTCGAAAAACTTCCTGTTTAGTTATCAATTGAAGCGATTTCATGCAGTTATGTTTTGGCCTTTTAATTGCATCTTAGTTCGTTAAAAGCAAAAAGCACCTTCTCGAATCAGGGAGGATCAAATGAAAAAGATAATGTTGCTGCTTTCCGTGGTGCTGTTGTGGGTCGGGCAGGCTTGGGCGGTTCCGGTACTTCAGGTTGGCGCGCCTGCTGGCGTTGGGGATACGGGATCCTATGCCGATTACATTGAGGATCTGACGACTCCTACGGAAGAAGATACGGCTGTTACATATGGAAACCTTCTGTATGTGGCGGGGCTCTACGCCAACAAGGATGTGGTGAGTCTGGGCGGCCAATATAACGGGGCATACGGCCCCGGCCTGGATTGGACAGATTTCACCGGGCTTCCCGATGCTTTTGCCGATCATGGGGCGATTCTGGTCGCAACGGTTCCTGAGGTGCAAGTTGGAGTGGGCACGTTGTCGGTTGGTGGTGTCAGTAGTTTTTACGGGTCGCTGGATAACAGCTATTTTCCCAATTCCCATGCACCCCTCAATGATCCGAACTCCGCCTATTTCTTTTTCGATATTGGCGAATTTTCAAAAAATGTTTTGATCCCTGATTTCGCCGATGAAACATTGGGTGATAAATTGGGAGAGATCAAAAGCTTGGCTTTAATCATCAACGGTTTCGATTGGGTTCATTTCGACGTGATGGCTCTTCAAACTGAATTGACCGAGAGTAATCATCTGGATACATTTGTTACCTCGACCAGTCTGGAGAATAACCCCGGTTCCCACGATGTCACTTGGAAATACGAAAACGGCGGTGGTGGCGGTGGTGGGAATCCCGTCGTGCCCGAGCCGGGAACCTTCATCCTTGTCGGCGCCGGTCTGGTTGGGTTGGCGGTGTTGCGGAGAAAGCAGGGCCGGTAATTTCTCCGGCGGAGATATCTAGAGCAAAAGGGCGGAGCCCCCAAGGGGTGGTTCTGCCCTTTTGCTTTTATCCGGCGGATTTTGCTTCGAGAAGATTAAACAGAAAGCGCGGCGCTTGTCTGGTTCGTCTCGCGGGGGAGGGAAGGAAGACCCAAGGGGGTTCGGTAGGGGAGCATGTTTACCCGAATCTCGGAGGATAGTCGGGTTTTTCTGCACACCCTCGGGGGACTGGGAGATTTGCCTGTTTGGGGACGCCTGATGCAAATTAAGTGTTGACAGGACGGAGCGTCTTCGATATAAAAGCTGCCTTCGCAGTTGGAACAGGCACGTAGCTCAGTGGGAGAGCACTACCTTGACACGGTAGGGGTCGGCGGTTCAATCCCGCCCGTGCCTACCAGCTGATTCAGGCTGGATCGTTAGAGAGACACCTTCGGGTGTCTTTTTTCGTTTGGTGCGCCAGGCATGGCGCGTGGTGCGTAAGCACCAGATGATTGATCGTGGTGGTCAATCGTTGACTTGGAGGTGAAAGTCCTCTACGGACCCTGATGACGGGAACCGTTAGCTGAACGGCAA
>Ga0265295_1001549_pt1 | contig 40111 bp, 27 predicted proteins | sample Munlansysbiofilm_FD_192503 | JGI IMG/M metagenome (GOLD analysis project Ga0265295, IMG submission 192503) | Leachate microbial communities from a municipal landfill in Southern Ontario, Canada - Methane capture system biofilm | ecosystem: Engineered > Solid waste > Landfill > Unclassified ... | reverse complement strand
GGTACTGCATTTGTGGGAGAGTAGGTCGCCGCCGATTTTTAAAAGGGTAGTTCTTATGAGCTACCCTTTTTTTTGCATTATACTGAACAAAATGAATTGGAGTCTTTAAAGGAGTTCTATTACAATTACCCATCAATTACGATGCCTGAGATAGAATTTCTAATGGCTCCGGTATAGGTCGCAAGCACATTTTCTTTATGGTTGAGTTTAAGCCATCCCAATAGTGCAAATATGAGTGCTTCCTTATAGTCGATTACCTCTTTTTTAGGGATAAAAACGGTGTGTTTTGTACTTTGTTTAAGGCGTTCGATCAAGAATGTATTGTGGGCACCTCCACCGGTAATTAATAATTTCCCGGTTTCTAACCCTCTTATTGAATTACTGACTTGTTGTACGATGTGTTCAGAATATGTTCGAAGTATGTCCGGCATTTGATACTGGAATTGATCAATAAGGGGTAATACCTTTTCTTCCACCCATTCTCTTCCCAGTGATTTCGGGGGTAATTGTTTATAATATTGTAAATTGTTTAGCGCACTTAGCAAATCCATTTGCACTGCACCTCTTGAAGCTATGGAACCTTTATCGTCGTACGACAAACCTATTTTATGGGTGTAATGATTCAAAACGATGTTTGCCGGAGATATATCGTAGGCTATTCGTTTGTTATTAATTGAATAGGAGATATTGGAAAATCCTCCTAAGTTGAGACAAAACTGGTAATCGTTAAACAGCAACAAATCGCCAATTGGAACCAAGGGTGCTCCCTGTCCCTTTAGGGTTATGTCTAAACGTCTGAAATCGTATATTACTCTGATTCCTGTTGTTGCATAAATCGATGTGCCATCTCCAATTTGACAAGTAATATGTTCCGTAGGATTATGAAATATGGTGTGCCCATGGGAAGCTATAAAGGATATAGTTTCTTTATTTAAGTTGTTTTTGTCCATGAAGGAGCAGATTATTTCTCCAATATAGATGCCATATTGGTAATCTAGTTTTGTAAATTCGTAGGCATTTAACGTGTGTGCAGTTTGTAGTTTTTCTTTCCAATTTGTTGGATAATCAATGGTTTCTGAACATTGTATGTGGTGCGATATTTTTCCATTCACTTCATTAAATTCGCATAAAATTATATCAATCCCATCTAACGATGTTCCTGACATTATTCCGATGCATTTTGAATTTGTTGCATCCATTTTTATACTGGTTTGGCAAGTTGTATATATTTAGTTGCTTTGTTTCCGACTTTATCGGTTATTTCAATTCTTAACTCCAAGTCGGAGCCAGTAGGCATCTGTTTATCAATATTGTAAACTAGCAAGTTGTTCTTTGCATCGTATTCAAATAAAATCCATTTGTCATTTATGTAGCCATCGTAGTTATTGATCCCACTTAAATCGTCTGTTATTTTAAATTTGATGCTTTTTAATGATGTTATGTCAATCCCATTGTGAATGTTAATGGGGATGATTTTTGGTGGTGTGGTATCGCAGGTAAAAGCAATAGTTCCAAACGTCGATATGTTAGTTTCCACATCGATTCCATTATATTTGGGTTTTGTATCCAGTACAGACATTGTTTTTTCGGATACTTCGACTGTTACTAACTTTTTAATCAAATTTTCAGGAATTTTAATATTCTTTATTTTTACATTTATATTTTGGTGTAATGCCGTGTTTGAATCTCCAATTAGATATCTTTTTGTCAATATATCTTTTGTTTGATTCAGAATGCTGTAATTAAAATATAGAGTGTCATAAAGTGCATTTTTCGAGGCTGTGATAGTTACAAATTCATCGTTGTATACGTTTGTAATATTTGGACTCCATTGTTGGATGTGGCTCATTTTGGGAAAGTATTTCTTTGCTTTATGGTCGCCTTTAATAACGAACGACATTTGCGAACTGTTTTTATAACCATCGTAGGATGTAATAGTTACATTGTATATTGAATCGTGAGCAATGTTGAGATAGCCGTTGTTTATTAAATTCGAATAATTAGAAAATCGATTACCGGAATTGACAAAGCACTTATGTATTCGTCGGTTCTGATTTTTCACCAACCAATAGTCGCTATGCGATTGTATATATTTAACCTCACTAAAAGATATTTTCGAGAGATTTAGCATGTAGGTGATTTTATTGTTCACTTCTACCTTTAGTTGATTAATGCCACAAACATTATTGCTCCCATTTATCCGATCTGTTACATGAGCTGCCAAACCAATTGTTCCATAGGTAACGATTGTATCTATATCTTTTAATCTGTATTCTTTCGATTGTTTTACCATTGAATAAGCCGATCGATTAAAAGATGACCCAGTACCAAATTGATATAAGTAAAGATTATGAAAGATTGGTTCAATGGTATCGAGGATGTTAAAGTTGAATAGCATGGGATTTATGGTTTCTTGTGTTGACGTTTCCCGAACCTCAAAATGTAGATGCGGTCCCATACTTGAACCACTGTTTCCAGAATATCCAATAACGTCGCCTTGTTTGATTCTCATAAGCTCAGAATCAGGAAAAATGTTAACATAATATGATTTACTTTCATATTGTTTCGCCCTGATATATTCCTCTATCTGTATCCCAAAGCCATCTAAATGGGCATAAACCGACGTATATCCATTATCGTGTGAAATATAGAGTGCTTTACCATAGCCCACTGATGATACAAATATTCGACTTATAAATCCATCAGCAATGGCAAAGACATCATAGCCTGTTTTTCCATATGTTTTTATGTCAATTCCCGAATGGAAATTTGAAGTTCGTAATTCGCCAAAAGATCCCGAAATACTAATGGGAATGTTTAGCGGGTCGATAAACGTAGGTGGCGAACTAATGTTGCTAGTTAGAACAAGGTAATATAGTGGAAGGATGGTTAAAATTTTAAAGAGCATTGATGTGATTTTTATGCTTTGATTATTGCCGTAAAGTTAGTAAACATGCGTGTTAAAAGCAAAACGATAGCGGATTGAATTATATCTATATTTGTTGCTAAATATCCATTGGACATGTCGTCCTTATATTATACATTTGCGGGTTGAATTTGTTAAGAATATATAACTTTAGAGTAAAAATAGAAACGATGTTACGATTTATATTGACAACTGTTATTTTGGCTTGTGTGTTCGTGCTTGAAATGGATGCCCACTATGGTTGTGAATTTATGCAAGATCGAAAGATGGGAGTTCATACTTTATGTCGAATAACAAGCCCTGAAATTTGCGGTATTAATGATACTGCTAATCAGAATTTAAAAGTTAGTAATCCAATTTTCCTGCAAAATGGTACGGTTTCTATGGTTGAGCGAGACATGTTGTTTCGAGGAATCGATAGTGTATTCAATTTTTATTTCCCATTTATTTATTTTTCACAGTTAACGGATTCATTATGGGGAAATTATACTTTAAACCCATATTTATTTGATTTTAATAATCCCAAATCATTGATTGGGACAGGGGATTTTGGAAAAACGCTTCTTCTCGCTACAAGTCATAAACGTTCGAGCATCGAAATTGTTGAGATTAAAAAAAGTCAACGTCCCAAGACTAAGATGTTAGAGCGTTTTTATAATGGAGGGTATTCAATCCAGTCAGGGTGCGAATTATTGGATAATCGGACCTTTGTTTTTTCTTCCAGTCGTGTGGGATCAGTGGGTGGCAATGATATTTTTATCGCTCGATATGATGCCAATAATCGATGGAGTATTTCCAATATTCGTTCGGTTAATACTAATTTCAATGAAATTAATCCTAGAATTTCTTCCAACGACTCTGTTTTATATTTTTCAAGCAATCGAAATGGGCGGTATGCTATCTATTATTCATGTTTAAACGAATGGGGCTACTGGGAAAACCCGTTGCTATTGAACAAAAACAGTTTGGAATGCGAAGTGATGTTTACTCCCACAACCGAAAACTCAACAGGATTTATGTTGTTGAGCGATTCTTTGTTTACGTCAAAAAAGATCGTTGAGGTTGACGGCATAGATTTTCAAATATTCGCTAAGAATGAAAATATTAATTTGCATCAACAGGGTACAGAGGCAAGCAAATTCAAAATCAAAGGAGTTGTAGCGATTAATAGAAATGATAATCCAACCGAAATTCAGATATCCGTTGTTGATTCTCTTGGAGTATTGTTGCAAACCAAGGATATAGATTCTAAAACTGGATATTATGAAATTGATCAAATCCCAGAATCACACTTTTACATTGTGTTTTCGGGCAATAATGTGCGAACACTGACTCGCAAAGTGAAAATACCAACCAATTATGAGCATTCTGCTTATTATGTTGATGTGGCATTAGCCTTATCTCAGAATTCCAATGAACGTGTTTATGACGTTGTTTTTGAATCTGGAGAAACCGAATTGTCTGATTTTCAAAACCATGTTCTTCAAGAATGGTTGAAACTAAATAAATCTCCCGTTTCGGATATTTGGATTCGGAGCGCAGTTGTAAAAAAATCAAAAGTTAGTGTTTTAAATAAAAAGCGGAGCGTTTATTTGGCTGATCTTCTCAACTGCAAGAAAATAGAGGGGTTTGTTAATTATGAGTCCGATTGTGAACTCGACCAGTGCATTGAAAACAGAACATATCAAATTGTTATTTCCGCGAAAAAATATCCTAAATATCGAGTCGAAGGGTATAATGAAGGTGCAACTCACAGCTTTCAAAAAAGCAATACCATATTCACCATTGAACTTGAGCGAGAGAATGAGATCCATAACTTGAAACGATACGCAGGCTTGGGCGTAAATACCATTTGGATTGACAACAGTGAGGCAACGCCAAAGTATTGTTTAGGTCGGTTTAAAGACTTTAGCAATGCTCTGTTAATGATAAATGAGCTTAGAAACAGAGGCATTCGTCATATGCAAATTATGACCTACGATGTTGAGACAAACAGGCTCTCCCCGCTTTTGAACTCCACAAATATGGAGCGGAATCAAAATGTTTCCAATAATAGGTATTATGTTGAGATTAAAGCTTCGCCTGTAATTCTAGAGACCAAAAACTTTCCTTTCAAGGAGAAAATACGATGTGTTTTTGATTTGAATGGGATTTATCATTACATTTATGGCGATTATAATTTAACTGATGCCAAAATATTTAGCACTCTATTAAAGGAGAAGGGCTTTGGTAGTGCAAATATTGTAACGATTACAAAATAGGAGTTTTATGGATATATCGCTAACAGGGAACAAAGTACGACTACGGGCAGTTGAGCCTGAAGATGCGGATCTTATTTTTGAATGGGAAAACGACACAAGCATATGGCTTATTAGTTCAACATTAACGCCATTTAGCAAGTCTGAAATTTCGGAATATGTAAAGTTGGCAACGCGTGATATTTACACAACCCGTCAATTACGTTTGATGATTGAAACCAATGAAAACCAAGCTCAAGTTATTGGTTCAATGGACTTATATGATTTTGATCCTTTTCATCGTAGAGCAGGCGTGGGGGTGTTAATTGCCGGAGAAGAGAATAGACGCAAAGGATACGCTTCAGAGGCGTTGAGGATATTGATTAAGTATTGTTTTGACTTTCTACTCCTGAAACAACTTTACTGTTCAATACCTTCTGAAAATGAGTCAAGTATACGATTATTCGAATCGTTGGGATTTATGCCTTGTGGATTAAAGCGCCAATGGTTGAGAACAAAAGAGGGTTGGATTGATGAATTGTCATTTCAACGCATCAACAAAGATCTTTAGTAATATAGATTGCAATTGATTTTTCATGGGGCTAACTTCTTCTTGTTTTGTTTTCTCGACGTAATTCCAATTACGATGGAATATATGAAAATCAAAACACTAAAATAACAAGCTATCCGTCCCAAGAAATCACCATGTTTAGTGTAAAATGTAACGTGTTCATTTAGAGTTAACGTTGCACGAATTACATCCGGTTTCCACCATTTAGTGTCTTCAAAAATATCGCCACGTTGATTAATAAAACAACTAATTCCTGTGTTCGCAGAGCGAGCAATAGATCGACGATTTTCAATGGCTCTTAATTTTGCATAGTTCAGATGCTGCTTATATCCAGGAGTATTGCCCCACCAGCCATCGTTCGTGATAATTGATATTACATTTGCCCCTTTTTTTACATATTCGGAAACGTATTCTCCAAACACAGATTCATAGCATATTACAGGCGCAATTTTAGCATTTTTATGGATAAAAACCGTTGGCGAATCCTGAATGCCAAGGCTTCCTATAGTTCCACCCAAATCAAGGCTTATGGATTCAATAAACTTCATATATTGTGGGTAGGGCATTTTTTCTACGCCAACAACAAGTTTCGATTTGTGATGTATTTGAATGTCAGTACTGTCGAATAGTAATCCGGTGTTAAAACGATCGTAATATATGGCAGTGTCGTTGAATCGTCGTGCGCTATGGGGAATAGTCTCGTTTTGTCCATAAATCTTTCGAGTGCTTGCACCAATCAGAATTGCGGCTTTTGGATATTGTTTTAAAAAAGATTTTATGGCTTTGGGAGACATCTGTTCTGCGATTTGATTTTCCCACAAATACTCCGTAATTGCCGTTTCTGGACCAATAATTAAATCGGTATTTGGTGTAATTTTATCCTTTGCCAAGTTGAAAAAACGGTTTAATTGTTCTTGATCCGATAGGTTGTTGAATTTCTCATTGTAGGGGTCAATGTTTGGTTGCACAACAACTACTTCAATTGTTTCGCCCTTTTCTGAGTGCTGGACATAGGTTATGTAACTGAAGATAAACAATAATAATGGAATTAAAACTGTTCCTAGAATTTGGTAAAGGTTTATTTTTTTCGTGTTTAACCGATAATTCGCATACAGTTGAACAACAGAGATATTTGTAAAAAGAATTAAAAGCGTTCCTCCAAGTATTCCTGTAATCTCGTACCATTGAATAAGGGGAGTTACGGTGGCAAATGAGTTCCCTAAGTGGAGCCAAGGGTAATCAATTTCAGCAAATAACATAAAATATTCAAATGCTAACCACCATAATATAAGAGAGTAGGGACTTATTTTGTACATGCTTTTTTTACGAACCCAATGATACATTGAAAAAGTAAATGTCATGGTAAATGTATTTACAAACAAGGCAGCAATTAGACCAATAAGTGCCGCATTGTAAATCCACCACGTTGTTAATAAACTCCATGTGAAAAATGTTATTGAGCTGTAAAGGATTATCGATCTTAAAGAATCGGAGTTGTTTTTAACTTTTTGTTCTATAACTAAAAGCGGAACAAAAGCGATTAGGTTTAATAATGCTGTTGGGAAATTGAACCATGATAAGGAGATTAAAACACCTGATAATAACGCTAAAAAAAGATGGTTTCTATTCATAAATAAGGGATTGATTTTCCGAAAAATCGGATTTTAGTTTTGGCAACTGTTGCGATAGAAAACTTGTGTTTTGATTATTGTTTTGTACTGGTCTTTTTTAAAAATTCAGCTTCATTAATGATGCTCTGAGTTTTTTTTACGCTAATGTTTAACTTGTTTAAAACTAGTGGATTGTCAATAATTTGCTGACATGTAACGATGTCCATATTAAGTAATAATCTTTTCTCAACTTGGGTTAACGACGATAGTATGGTTATTGGGAAAATATGTTCTCGATCAAGAATTTCCCTTAAGCTATTTCCTCTAGGATAATCCCAACTCAACATTGATAATCCGGAACATTCTCCAAATGAGATGGCATCGGCTGAGAATTTTGTATTTGTGGCGACCCAACCATCGAACGTAAACCCTTTGTATTGCGGGTCTTTCATTCGGAGTCGGATAATATCGTCCACTCTTGATCGCACATAAAGGGCTACCTGAACACCACTTCGTTTTCCTTGGTCGCTATGGAATTTACACTCTACGAATGTTTGATGATTGTTTTTTGTAGCAATAACATCAACCTCGTGCGTTACGCAATGGCCATCTAATACTTGCCCAACTTTTACATCGTAGCCCATGTTTTTTATTACCTGTCCCATAAATGTTTCAAAAGGATAACCAGTGGGACCAAGTTGGATCAGAGCATTCTTTAATTGATAGCGAGCAGCAGCTAGTTTCTGATGCTTTTTAAGTAGAGAAAAGGCTTTTTGGTATATCTTTTTTGTGGTAACACCATCAATAATCCATTCATTGATTTCTGAAATTATGGAGTCTATTGTTTTTGGTGTAACACCTGCCCTTGAAAGGGATAGTTCTAATTTACTTGGTGAAAATGGTTCTAATTCTCCGGTTGCTTTTTTTACTAGTGGGCTGGAATTCATCTGTTAAAAACTATTTTTTATATTTGTTTATAATTTTATCTACTTTATCAATTAAATAGGGTTTGGTAATTAATTCGTTGAATCCTGCAGAAGTAAACTCCTCCATAAAATCGTCCGGATTATGCGCTGTTAAAGCAATAACAGGCGTATCTTTTAATATACCGGGAAGGTTTCGGATTTCCCTTACTGCTTCAAGACCATTCATAACCGGCATTTCAATGTCCATTAATACAACATCGAAATTGTGAATTTTTATTAACTGTAGGGCTTCTTTCCCATTTTGCGCCTGAAGAAATGTGTATCCCATTTTTTTTACGAGTTCGCTCAATAAAATACGATTTAGTAGTATGTCATCAACTATTAATACATTCATAATCAGCGTTTTAATTTTGTAATGGTGCTCTAAAGAGTGTCTCCTTGTTTGTTTTTACAGACCATAAATATAACGATTTAAATCTATTAAACGATCATTTAAATTAATCGTTATTTTGGAGGTTTATTGATTAATTCGAGCTTTACATATTCGTTGTTTGAAACATTGGGTATTTAGTCGATTGATTTATTGAATTTTATGGAGCATTTATTGTTAACAATAGAAAGTGTTTGAAAGATTGATTTTATTTATTCTTGAAATGGAAAATCGACGGGCTATTTTTAGAAAATATTTGTTTATATTGTGAACCACTTCGTATCCATTCTTGTTCCCATATTAAAGATATCGTATGACCGATGAGCAAAAAATATTTTTCACCCGAGAGAATATAAAGCACGTTATTGATTTACTAACGGGGATTGATCAGAAAATTGTCGACTTACATGAAATAAGTTCTAAAGATTTCCTTGTTTTTAATGTCTTGCTGAAAGAATATCACCAGAAAGCAAAACAAATCACTAAAACAGCGAGTGAACTCTTTGATTTTTTCTGTAATCTTGACCAGTTTCACATTGTTGAAAACGCGCAGGCAATGCATCTTGCAGCAAATTTGAAAATTCAAAGCATTCAACAGGTTTCTCTACAGGTATCTGACTCTATTCGGAAATCCAAAGAAGATATTGCACAACTCTTTGTTCCATTCAATAACTTTCGTCAAAATTTAATGACCCTAAAGTTTTTATTTACCAGCGTTAAACTTACGCAATGGATAAGCGACCCTGTACGAGCGAGAGAAATTAGTGATTTGGTGGACAATATTACCTCACATATACAAAATACGAAAGATGGACTTCCTGTGTTGGATGATGATATTCAGACACTTAGTGGACAAATGAGTGTTATTTTTGATTTGATACAAAATCTTTTGAATGAAGTTCTGCCAGAAATAAATGTCCTACGACGGGATTTAGATCACGCTGTTCAAACCATTATAGAGCTTAAAAACAAGGCTGTTGAAGACAGTAGAAAAATTGAGCAATTAAGTCAGCGTTGCTTCAAAAATCTGGATAGCGTTATTACCAATCTGCAATATCACGATATTATTCGGCAGAAAATGGAACACATTCAAACTACGCACAAAACAATTATAGACGATTTGAACGCGGTGGAAAATGATAGCGAATATGAGAAAAATAGTGTTAATTACATAAAACAAATTCCGGAAGTAGCTGAAATTCAGGCGGCACAGTTGATGTTTACCAATAAGGAATACCAAAGTGCCATTGAAACAATAACACAAAAGTTGCTTGAAACCGGATCCGACTTATTAGGAATTTCTGAAATATGTACAGCAAAGGTCGTTAATATTCAAAAAATTGAAACGGTTGTGCAAAAACTTATGGGGAAAAGCACAACAACATATAATCAATTCCAAATCCTCTCTGATTTAGCTGTCCAATTAACTACCAACTGTGCTTTTTATCAAGATAAAATTGAGGAGCAGGTCAGTAAAAAGCAGGAAATGCACGAAATAGAAGAAAAGTTGAGAACGCTTTCCGAAAAAATTAAAGCGAATAAAAGAACCGACGTATCACAAATCGATGTTTTTACACGACAAATAGACCCTTTGCTCGCCGATATCCATAATTCACGAATGCGGATGGAAAATTTAATTCCCGATGCAAGGCACTCAACAATTCGAAACCAATTGATTTCGCTCACCGAATTAATTGCCGTTGCAACGATGGCCATAAAAGTTCCCGCGGCAGATCAACAAGTTGAATTGATTGATAAACTCAATACCGTTAAGGACTTGGTTGAAAATATGGAAAATATTAATGCAACCGAACTTAAAAAATCAATTGAACAGGTAATATATTATGATGTGTTCGACAAAGAGGTTGAAACAATCATAGAGTCGTTAAATAAAATATATGTGATGTTGGTTCCATTTAATAATGCAACAAAATCGACCAAAAATTTGTTGTCTAACATGGAGTCGATGTACACCATGAAAACCCAGCGCGATTTGCATGGCATTCAAGGATCTGAAAAAGAAGAAGAGACTGATTTTGAATTATTTTGAAAAATAATACACCTATGTCAACATTGAGTAAAAACATTCACGAAACCGAGAAGCAGGTTACCTTAAAATTAGCCGGCGAATTAGGGTTGAATAATTCCGAGGAATTAAAAGGAATTTTGCAATCGCAACTGAAGGAAAACAGACTTGTAAGAATTGCAATAGACAAAGCTGAAACGCTTGATTTATCAGCCATACAGCTACTTTATGCGTATAGAAAAGAGCGCCAACAAAATGGGAAAGAAACTCTTTTTGAAACTGATTTTAGTCAGTCGATCGCTGTTCTTATAAAACACTCCAACATTGAATTTTTAGAAAAAGAATAAACGACATACAAACATGGGAAAAAAAATATTAATTGTCGATGATTCGGAAAGCATCCGAGAAGTTGTAAGCTTTACTCTTGAAAATGCAGGACATGAGGTCAGTAAAGCCTTTGACGGGGTAGATGCATTGACCTATTTAGATGGTAAAAAATATGATTTAATTATTACTGACCTCCATATGCCAAATCTAAATGGAATAGAGTTAATTAGAAAAATTAGAGTAATTGAGGAGTATAAGTTTATTCCAATCTTGTTCCTTACTACGGAGTCTCAGACTGCAAAAAAAATGGAAGCTAAAGACGCTGGAGCAACCGGATGGATCGTAAAACCATTTGTTCCGGAAAAACTATTAGAAGCAATCAATAAAGTGGCAAGGTGATGGAAGCATTTAGAGAGAAGTTTAAAGAAGAAGCCAACGAGCTTATCAGTGATCTGGAACAGTTAGTCCTTCAGTTGGAAGGAAATAAAACGGATCAGTCAATTGTAGAACAAGTTTTCCGAGTAATGCACTCACTCAAAGGAGGTAGTGCAATGTTTGGATTTACACTTATTGACCAATTCACTCATTTACTTGAAAATATATACGATAAAATACGAGCGGGAGAGTTGCAAGTTACCGAGGATATACTCGATATAACGTTAAATGCAGTTGATCATTTACGTCGATTGATTGAAGAAACAGACGCAAATTTTGCCGAATTAGCCGCTGCAAATAAAAAATTTATTGTTCGAATTGAGCAAGTGTTGAATCAAAACTCTCCAAAAATAGAAAACGTGCGTTTGATACTTGATGATGAGGATGTTATACGAAAAACAAAAACATATTTCATCTCTTTTGACCCATCGCCCGATTTTTTTCAAGATGGATCAAATCCACTCTTTCTTCTCGACGACCTATGCCAATTGGGCGAAGCCGTTGTTGTTCCGAAATATTCGCGCATTCCAAAACTGAACGATATTGATCCCACGGAATGTTACATGGGATGGAACGTAATATTGACGACCGCCGAAGGCATTAACGCAATCATGGACGTTTTTATTTTCACCAATAACAGATCAAAAATCGAAGTGCAAAAGCTGAGTGATATTAATCTGTTGGCCGATAAATCGTATAGGAAAATTTTAGCGGAAACCCTTGCCAATAAAGAGTCAATTGTTATTGAAGCCCTACATAGTTTAACACAGGATCTCGAGAAAATTCACAGTGAGAACGAAACGCTGATCCAAAGAAAATCATCGGCAAGTGGCCACGGAAGAGATCAAACCATATCGTCAATACGCGTATCAAGCGAAAAACTCGACGACTTAATTAATTGGGTAAGTGAGTTGGTTACGATTCAAGCCCAATTATCGCTTTTTGCACAGCAAAATCACGATGCCGAATTGACCCCTATTTCAGAAGAAATTGAGAAAATTACCCGACGTCTTCGTGACGATGTTTTTAGTATTCGCCTGATTCCTGCCGCAAATATGGTTACTCGCTTTCAACGGTTGATTCGCGAACTCTCACAAAATTTGGGAAAAGATGTTTTGTTTGAAACCAAAGGAACCGAAACCGAGCTGGATAAAAATATCATTGAAATGCTGGTTGATCCTGTGATGCATATCATTCGAAATTCCATGGATCATGGAATTGAAGACACTATAGATGAACGTGTTGCCAACGGAAAACCGGCAACTGGGAAAATTCTATTTAACGCATATTATTCAGGAACAAATGTTTACATTCAGATTACGGATGATGGTAAAGGGATTGACCTTGCTAAGATTAGACGAAAGGCAATTGAAAAGGGAATTATAAGCCCAGAGGTAGAATTGTCGCGTAAAGAGACGTTAGATCTACTGTTTTTACCTGGGTTTACCACTGCTCAATCAATAACAAATCTGTCTGGACGAGGCGTGGGAATGGACGTTGTGAAACGGAAAATTAGCGATTTGCGCGGTCAAGTAGAAATTGAAACCGAACTTGGAAAAGGAAGCACCGTAACCATAAAATTACCACTTACACTTTCAATAATTGACGGACTTTTAGTTCGGATTGATGATACGCATATGGTTATTCCTTTGAATTCAGTTTACAAAGTCTATGAATATCAACACGAAAAACTTGAACACGCAATTAATAATTTGATTCTGGCCGACGATGAACGAGTTCCTGCCATAAATCTCAGAAAACATTTTAATTTTGAAACTCCACCACCCGCAATAGAACGTGTTGTAACAATGGAGTATAATGATCATTACATAGGATTGACCATCGATGAGATTGTTGGTGAATACCAAGCCGTGTTAAAACCATTGGGAACAATGTTTAAGGGACAGGATTTCTTTTCCGGAGCAACAATTCTAGGCGATGGTTCGGTTGCATTGGTTTTAGATCCTAATAAATTGGTGGAGCAATTTGCTAAAAATGAAATAAAAATTGGAGGATAAATTTATGAAAGCGAAAGATCAAAAAGAAGCTGAAAATTTGGTAAAAGATATCCAAACCTACTTGTCGTTTCGACTTGGTGAGGAGACGTTTGCCACAGACGTACAGAAGGTTTTAAATATTTTGGAATTAAAACCAATTACAAAAGTGCCACATGCTCCCGAATTTATGAGAGGGGTTATTAATTTACGTGGCAATGTGTTGCCTGTAATTGATATGCGCGTTAAATTTGGCATGGGAAAGATCGAAACATCGGTTGATACCTGTATTATTGTCTTGAATGTAGCCATTAATGGTGAAGAGGTAATGCTCGGAATATTGGTAGATGCCGTTAGTGAAGTGTTGGAAATTGATGAGAATCTAATCGAACCATCACCAAGTATTGGAACACGATATAAAGCTGAGTTCCTTAAAGGAATGTGGCGCAACGGCGAAGATTCATTTATTATGCTGTTAAACATTGATTTAATATTCTCCACCGATGAGGTTATTATGCTTCAAACTAAAACAGAAGAAGCAGGAGAGATTGTAGATTAGATCTGTTATTAATCATTAATTTTATTTAGCTGAAACCATTTTCTGTATGGACGAATCGTCACGTGTTTTTTTTAATGTGCAGCTTAGTGATAAGGAGTTTAATTTGCTCAGCAATTACATTTATAGTGAGTATGGGATAAAAATGCCTCCTGCGAAGAAAGTAATGTTACAAAGTCGTCTTCAAAAGCGTTTGCGACATTTGAATATCCCCACGTTTAAAGAGTACTCCGACTATGTTTTTAGCACAAAAGGGAGCGAAGAGGCAATTCATATGATGGATGTTGTTTCGACCAATAAAACCGATTTTTTTAGGGAACCCGTTCATTTTGATTTCATGCGTGAGGTTATTTTGCCCGAAGCCGTTGCCAACAACCAACGTTCCATAAAAATTTGGAGTGCAGGATGTTCAAGTGGTGAGGAGGCTTATACAATAGCAATGACAATTAGTGAATATGCTGAAATGAAGAATAATATTGATTTTCAGATCATTGGCACCGACATATCAACTGTAGTACTGAAAAATGCCATTGAGGCTATTTATAAGGAAGAAAAAACGGATGTAATTCCCATGACATTAAAGCGGAAATACTTTTTAAAATCACGCGATCCTCAAAATAAAGTGGTGAGAGTAATTCCTGCTTTACGATCAAAGGTAAAGTTTGGACGACTCAATTTTATGGAGAGCTCATATCCAATGAATGAAACATTTGATGTTGTTTTTTGTAGAAACACACTAATTTATTTTGATCGTGAGACACAGGAGAGTGTTATAAATAAATTATGTAGGCATTTAAAACCGAATGGGTACTTCTTTTTAGGTCATTCCGAATCGATTACAAACATGAATGTCCCGTTAAATCATTTAAAACCAACCATATTTCAAAGAAAATAAGATATGCTAACTAGGTTGTTAATTATTGATGATGACATAATTTTGCGGGAAATAATTAAAGATTCGCTTGGTGAGTACCCCATTATTATTGATGAAGCGGCTAATGGAGTCGAAGGATTAAAAAAAATAGCCGCGAATAGGTACGATGTAATTCTTACCGATATAATAATGCCCGAAAAAGAGGGATTTGAATTGATTATGGAAATTAAATCAAACCCCACAGATATTAAAATTATTGCAACAACTAGTGGAGGATCGATTACAGCCAATAAATACTTAGAAATGGCAATGGAATTGGGTGCCGATGCTGTTATCGCGAAGCCCTTTTCTGAACTGAAATTGGTGGAATTAATTAATAAGTTATTAGGTAAAAATGAGTAAACTTCAATTAACAGATCAAGAACTTCTAAACGAATTGAAAATTCGTATGGAAAATAGTATAACTTCTTTAAATCAGCTGACAGAGTTGAATAAAGAATTGAAATTAGCGAACGTTAAATTGAATGAGAGTGAATCCCTTAAGAGTCATTTTTTGTCAAATATAACCAACGAGTTGGTGAATCCATTTGCCTCGATTTTAGGATTGAGCAAGGCAATAATGTCTATTGGTGCAAGCGATTTTGAAAAAGCAAAACCATTGGCACAACTTATTTATAGTGAGGCTTTTAATCTCGATTTTCAGTTGCGCAATATTTTTGCGGCGGCTAAAGTTGAATCAGGGCAAACAATGATTGACATTAATAATGTTGATATTAATAGTCTAATTAATAGTGTTATTGATGTGTATGGTTATAAAAGCAAGCAGAAAAAATTGACGGTAAATTTCAATTATACAACCTCCGAGGAGTATTGCAATCAATTCATATTTCCTACCGATGCGGAGATGTTGAAGCTTATTATGTCCAATATTGTAAACAATAGTATTAAGTTTAGTAGCGCTGCAAGCAACATTGAAATTAATGCCGGAGTATTGGATAATGAGCTATTTATATCTATTCGTGATCAAGGAAAAGGTATTCCTCACGACCATTTAGAACGAATTTTTGATCGATTTGAGAAGGGGAACAAAGAGATAAACTCTGTAAACGAAGGATATGGCTTAGGCCTTTCCGTAACCAAAGCGTACATTGATATTCTTGGAGGAAGAATAGAGCTAACCAGTGAAGAGAATAAAGGAACGTTGATCATAATAAGCATTCCAAAACCAACGGAACAAGTACCCGATGGGTTTGCTTCTGATGGCAATGAGTTTTTATTTAATGACGTTGGCAACCAGACGTTTTAGACATGGCAGATAATTTTCCGATACATTATTTATATCCAGCAGCAATGTTTTTTTCCGCCGAGCCACATTTAGTGCATACTATTTTGGGATCGTGTGTTTCTGTTTGTTTGTACGACAAAGAACGAAAGTACGGTGGAATTAATCATTACATGCTTCCATTTTGGAATGGTCAAGGATTAGCATCTCCTAAATATGGGAATATTGCCATTGAAAAATTGATCGATCAAATGTTGAGAAAGGGAAGTAGAAAAGAGAATTTAATAGCGAAAGTTTTTGGCGGAGGAGAGGTTATTGATACAAGCTCGAATCTGTTTAATATTGGTAAGCGAAACATTGAAATCGCCGAAGTAATGTTAAAAGAGGAGGGCATAAAGATAGTAGCGTCGGACACTGCCGGGAAATTTGGACGAAAGATCCAATTCAACACTCAAACCGGAGCAGTACTCATGAAAATAATTCAAAGAACGGTGGCAACTAATACTACGAAGGAATAAAACACTAAATTAGAGATTAATTAAAAATAGCTGTGGCAAAAATAAAAGTTCTTATTGTTGATGATTCGGCAGTTGTACGACAAACACTCTCTTCCATCTTAAATCAAGATAACGAGATTGAAGTTATGGGTGTGGCGGCAGATCCCTATTTTGCTGCCAATAAAATTCGCGAGGAGGTTCCCGATGTTATTACTTTAGACGTTGAAATGCCCCGAATGGATGGTCTTACATTCTTGAAAAAGATCATGAGTCAACATCCAATTCCGGTTGTAATTATATCGTCCCTAACGATTAAAGGAACCGAAACAGCAATGCGAGCGTTGGAATTTGGAGCCGTCGATATTATTACTAAACCCAATATGAGTACCAAGGAGTTTATTGAGGAATCGAGCGTTCGGATTATTGATGCCGTAAAAGCAGCAGCAAGAGCCAAAGTCCGACGATTAACACGCATACAGACGACTCAGCTTAATTCTACAGCACCAGTACAAGAATCAATTTCAACACCAATTCCAACACCAAGTTCAACGACAATAAACCCAATTCAGTCCAAAAAAGAGCGTCGTACTTTTGTTGGAGAACCAATGCAAGTACAACCAAAACTGAGCGCCGATGCGGTACTTCCTTTTGTAAAAGGACAATCAATGATTAAGACCACAGAGATGGTTATTGCCGTTGGCGCATCAACAGGAGGTACCGAAGCTTTACGCGAGTTTTTAATGGCATTGCCTCCCGATACGCCAGGGATTGTAATTGTTCAGCATATGCCGGAACATTTCACACGTTCTTTTGCCGACCGACTGAACGAGTTGTGCCAAATTTCGGTAAAAGAGGCGGCCCATAATGATACTATATTAAGAGGAAGGGCTTTAATTGCGCCCGGAAATCACCATATGGTATTAAAGCGAAGTGGAGCTCGATATTATGTGGAAATAAATGATGGCCCTTTAGTAAACAGGCATCGCCCATCGGTAGACATTTTGTTTCGCAGTGCTGCCATGTATTCAGGAGGAAATACAATGGGAATAATTATGACAGGAATGGGCGACGATGGAGCACGCGGACTCCTTGAATTGAAGGAGAGTGGAGCGGTAACCGTTGCGCAAGATGAAAAGTCGTGTGTTGTTTTTGGCATGCCAAAGGAGGCCATTAAGTTGGGAGCAGTGCAACATATTATGCCTTTAAATCAAATTGCCAATTTTGTAATCAACCATAAACATTAGAATTTCCATCTCAAAAAAAAGGATGTCGTGGTAAACATGACATCCTTTTTTTATTTCAATTACTCTGTAAGTCGATAATTGATACTAAATCCAAATTTAGCCCGAACGGTTCGGAATGATGTTGATACCCAAGGTTTATCAATCGTATGTTCGTAAAATCCTCTAACATTTAAATTTTTATTTAGCTGATAATCGGCGCCTATTTTAAAAGCATAGTTGATTTTACCGGAAATTCGCTCTGAAATTCCCAACGATAATTGGTGATTATAGGTAACATTATCGCGAATAGAAAAGTCACCAGAGATATTTATATTGCTCATAAATTTATGTTGTCCGCCCTTTGAGGTTTTAAATACCAACGGAACGTCCTTTATGGTGTAGCCCGATCGAAGGCTCATTTCCCATCCTCGGATTTCTGTAATGGTACTATTGGTTATGTTTAGGGCAACATTTCGATCTTTATTGAAGTTGAACCCCGTGTTTACTCCATTTTTCCATACAACATTAATACCGGCTAGGGGTCCAAATTTCTCTTGGAAAGATACGGTGCTGGTTAAAAACTCGGGGGCGTAATAGGTTCCTTCAATATTTAAAGATTCCGTATATCCGCTTGAACTTGCGATGTATTCGGGATTTGATTGATAACTTCCAAGGGTGTAATTTGCTTGATAGGTATGGGTAAGATTGATGGATTTAAAGTACTTGCTGATGGCTTTTATTTTACTTAAACCCTTATAATCGATTCTCCAGTTAGGGAGCGCCGCCATTATTGAAGGTACAATTTTTCCAGGACCTTTCTCAAAAACAGTAGGATTTGTTCCAGCAAAGGCTGCTTTAAAAGCCTGCATTAATACTTCGGGATGATTTTCGGTGTATTTATCTGGAAAACTCCCTAAAGTTTGTTCTCCTGGATTGTACCCGTTGTCATTTCTAGCCCGTTCTTTGGCAATTTCCCACGCAACATCCCAACGATATTTTTTAAAATTATCCAATGCTTCGGACGAGAAGGTTTTGTTGTCGATTGACTGAAATGAAGTTCTGATTCCATTAAAAGAGTGCGTGTAATTCCCATTAATTTGGTGATTGTAGCCAACATATTGACCGTTTTCGTAAGCATATACGCCATCAATAGCGTAATATTGCTTAGTTTGGTTAGACGTTGAATTGTGTACCCAATCGAGTTGGATTTTTAAGTCGGGCAACGGTTCAATGGTTGCTTTTAAATTTATGCGTCTTCCATAGGTTAGGGTGAATGGATTTACTATGGATTGTGTAATTTTGTTCGACATCCATTTATTCTCAAGTACGTCTTGTATGAAATTTTCATCGGCAAATCCTAATAAATATGCCCAACCTGGGGCTTCAAATTTCGAACTTGCTCCTAAATAATCTACGCCTTGGCTATATCCACTTAAAATAGAACCATGTTTTTCGTTGTAATTGAGGTTTACATTCATTAATCCGGTTGAAATCCGAGTTAAATATTCGAATGCTATTTTTAGGGGATGTTGATTTCGTTCGCGTTTTCCATCTACAATTATAATTCCATCAACAAGAGTGCTGTCAACGGTAATGGAGATTCGATTTGGATTGTCAACCGTATGTTCGAACTTTACAGCATTTCCCTCACTATCGGTAATTGTAATTTTAAGATCAATTGTTTGCAGTTTATGCGTTATTGCTCTTTCCTGGTTAGCACGTAGTCGGAGTCGTTCTTGCTTGTATTGAACATCAATAACTTCTTTTTCGCTGAATCGTTTGTCCAAGGGTTTCTTGAATTTCTTGTGTACATTGTCAATAAATCCAACTTTTGTAAAGAGACGATTAAAATTAAGCCCGATAGTTAAGGTTTTATCGTTGCTGTTTTGTATTTGATTTCCAAAGTTGAGGCTCGTATCTTGCATTTCGGGGCCTATCTTCCAATCATATTGACTCATGAAGTTTGCATTGGCTTGAACCCATCCAAACCCCGGAACTTTATTTATTGGTATATTGTAGGATACTTTCAGATTATGATTGTAATCGGTAGTGGTCCCTAACTTTGTGATGCTTGTCATAATTGAATCTCGACGTCGCTCATAATGTTCCATTTCCCTATCGAGTCTTCCTTCCGGCTCGTCGATTCGTGCTAGGACATTACTTGAGAAATCAACTTTGATACCTTGTGAAATATTTTGCGAGAACATGTAGTTTCTTGTCCACCTAAAATCTTTGTTGTAGGTGGGATTAAAAATCTGGTTTGGATTATTCAAGTTCCTTCTCAACATCTCATTATATCTGCGTTCAATTTGGGTTGTGAATGATATTTGATTGGGAGCATAGTAGAAGTTGAAATCGCGAATAAGTGCCAATGAGTTGTGGCGAAATAGTTTTATTTTTTTGAATGGTTCTACCGATTTAGGGCGGTTATTGTAAACATATCCCAACGTACCAACATGGCGTTTTTGGCTGTTGTATTCTGAACTTGGATTTTGCATAAAAATATCGGTAAAGGAGTATCCGGCGGTCCAGTTTGACACGTCCCAAAAATGAGGATTTTGCGATGGTTTCCCTATTTTTATGTTGGTAAAGTTCAGACTTTTTCTGCGGGTGTAGTCCCTTGCAATATTTTGAAGTTCTTCTTTCTCTTCATTGGATAGGTTTGGATTTGCCAAGGAGACACTTAGTGGTATATCTTGGTCCAGAGGGTTGTATTGTGGTGTTACAAATACTTCTCCATATCCAAAATACATGGGAATTCGAACGTTTGCGTTTTTAGGGAAAAACCGTCCAAGTTCGACATTGGTTGAAATATCGTATTGGTTAATATTATCCATTTGCCGTTCGCTCATTCTGTTTTCGAGCGATCCAAACCCAGATTTTGAAGTACTTCCTGCAATTGTAACACTGGCAAAATCGGCCAATTGTGTCGATATTCGTCCTGTTGCAGCCCAGCCCCCTTCATTTGCAAAGTCGGTCAATGCCAATTCGTTAACCCATACTTCCACCGATTTACTTGTTGCGTCGTTGCGTGGATTCCTAATCCCAATCATTATCGACTGCACCTCAGCTAAACTTGGGTTTCCTTTTACTTTAATTCTGTTTTTTCCATCTTGCACCACATACTCGGTATGAAAACTAATGGAACTGCCTACTTCCGACATGGCGACATTTCGAATATTTTTTGCATCTCGTAAATTTTGAAAAGCAAGGTCAAGACGGTTACTGGCAGGCCATACTTGATTTCGTCCCCAACCATTATCGGGGTAATTTCCATGGGGCGTTACTGCCAAAGGGATTTCGTATTCGTAGTAATTGTCTTGGAAGTCGGTTCCTAGACGAATAAAAACTGAAATTTCGTTATCCATAATTTCAGATTCCCCAAGAACCGATTCTGCGTGAACATCCATCTCTATCTTTCCGTATCGACGCATGTCCATATCTATATTTTTATAGACGGCTTTTCCATATCCATCGGGTAGATTTGTAAGTCGGAGAGCAAGGGATTGCTCGTTGAGTTGCGACGCTTGTGTGCCTCCATTATCAATTTCACGATCTACACCTGGGGGTAAAATATAGTTGACGGGTGTGCGAGAAGCATTCTCTTCGACATTTACCGTAAAAACCTCAAAGTTTGTTTCGTCAAGGTTAATGTTTGGGTTCAGATTTTCACCATTCTCTTCAATTGCTGCTTCAAAACGACGCCAGTCGCTTCGTACTAGATCAAGTTTGGCAAAACGGAGTACCACATCTTCGTCAAAACCAGTTAAAAACATACGCATAAAACGTATTGAACGATAATCAGCAATTTCGCCTACGTGAGAGTCGGGTTTTCGAATTGGTATTTTAAATTGATACCATTTTACCGATTTTGTTTGGTTATTAGGCAATCGTATGGAAACTGAGACCTCGTCAACAATGTGCTTTTTATTTGTATTAAAGTTTTCTGGTGAGAGGTCGACTTCGTATTGGTAGTAGTTCTCCGATTGATTTAGCGTAAAGTCGCCGTTTATATCCTCGCCATTGGGTTTTGATGTCGAACTTGCTGTGAAATTTGTACTCACGTTCGCGGGAGAGTTGTTTTCAGTTCCGGAGAAATATCGATATCTCTCCAATATGTTATCGGCTGTAATCTCATTATTATCCACATTATCGCCTCGGTAGTATTGAAAATCATCGCCTGATGGGTCATTGATAAATATATCTTTAATCTCTTGAGACATTGTTGGGTGGTTAATAATGGTTGCCAGTTTATCGCTAAAGAAATCCTTTTCGTCGTTATTATTAAGCCCATCTAATCCAATGTCTTGGTATTGTCGAGCGGTAGCGTTATTATCAAAAGCGTCAATAATTGCTTGTAGTTTCGATACTCGTCCCCATGCGGTCTCTTCCACATTAACAACTTCGGCTGTTTTTGGAAGTCCTTGCTCAAAACTTTTCCGACCATCTTTTAAAACATCTTCGCTTATATCTCCCAAGTTAAAGTACAAACGGGGATTTTGTGCTGTTCTGAAAACAGAGTTTAATGTATCTTCAGCGTAGGGATCCATGAGCCAGAATTCGATAAATTCTACGTTGAGCGTCTCAAAATCGGATGAGGGTAAGGCTCGTTGCATTCCACCCCATTTTGCTTCGGGATTTTGAAAGTTTCCCGCAGAATCCATTTCGGTGAAATTGTAATTATATGCTGCTCTCGATTTTGGGTAATAGGCAAGGTTCAGAATGGGAATGTTATTGTATAAACTTTGTTGGTTGTCGATGTTTGGGAAAAGTTGTGTCTCTTTAAATTGACACGTATAAAGACTTGACATTGCATTTTTGCTCACTGGCGAACCATTTTCGTAAAATAGTTGATCAATTGTGTACCACGATAAATGTGCAGCGTTATACCGATAACTAAGATCGTTTGTTGGCCGGTTGCTCTCTTCGAAAAGTCGAGGTGTTGATGCAATTGACCAAGGATAGTATTGACGTAAATCGATGTTTGAGGTTGCTCCTTCAAAATCGTCGATAAATGCCTTTCCTTTTTTATCGATTACCTTATTGTGTCCAGGAATTAAATGTGCAAATTCGCCCTCGACCGTTATCGACGACTTTGCTTTTGTTGATAAAAGTGGGATTTTGTCGATGAGTTTGGTAAGAAATGGAACTTCGCTTTTGTAGCTGGCATTGAGGCCCCAAATTGTGTTGTTGATGGGTTCGTTGCCAATATTAACTTTTTTTGTTAACGGTGTTTCTCTAAGATTTAAGATGGTGGCGCCCATATTGAATTTTGTACCGAAATCATAGGTCATATGCGCACCCATAAGGGTTTTTGTTTGGATTGAGAACATTGAATTGCTCTCTAACGTAATTTGCACGGGCGTGCCACTTTCAAGAACGCCGGGCTTTATAACCGTTAGTCTGCCAAGCATATAGTCAATGGTGTAATCTGTACCTTCAGTTAATGCTGATCCTCCATGAGTAACTTGCACCGAACCACGCGGAATATTCATTGCATTGAGTGAAATTTCACTTCCTCCAGCCGACTTGTACTCTCCCTGTATTTCGAATTTGTTTTTATTGGCAATTTGTTGGGCGTAGGTTTTCGTAGAGTCATATAGTTCGAGGAAAATATATTTTTGAGCATCAGACATGGCCTGAGAATTGGTTGCGTCGCCAAATTTGGATCGTAGATATCGTCCAAATGGCTCCAACACTGGGAAGTAAATAACGCCTCGCTGTGGATCTATGGTAACTCCAGAAACATAGTCGAATACTCCATCGCCTTCTTTAACGCTCTGTTCTTGTTGGTCTAGATTATCTAAATTAAGCAATCTTATAAGTTGTTCTCCGTCAATATTTGGGTATTTTGGGGTGCTTAATGAATATACTTCTCTACCCACAGAGTCGTCTTTGTAGATTACATCGAGCACGAAATCCTCTTTGTTAATTTGGTAACCTCCAAGTCGATATACGTTCTTCATCATTAAGTTCCAATTTTTATACTTGGGCGAGAAACTTGTTCCTTTTATAAGTTTAACCACGAGTGTTCCTGTGCCCTCAATATCGCTCGATATTTCACCCACAGAAAATGTGGATCCTGCGTAGTCGTATTTATAAGCAACGGCAAGAATTTCGTCGGCTTTCAGCGTTGAGTTTAAAGAGATATAGCCTAATGTATTGTTTATCCGATATTCGGAAGTGGAGAGTTTACGGGCATTTTCAACAATCTCATAATCTCTACCTATTTTAAGTTCAGGCGTTGCGTTTAGAAATTCAGCAGCACCAGATATGGAACGAACTCCATCTTTTACATCTCCATAAAGATTGTTAGCGTTGTTTTGAGCATTACTTCCTGTTATACTGGTGACTACGTTTGTGTTTTGAACATTGTTGACGTTGTGTTCGGCGAGGTCGAGAAAAGCTACAATGTTTCGGGTGTTGTTTACTTCCGCTTTACGATTTAGAACCCACACCTCAATGGTTTGAATTGACGATCCCGACTGAATTAAAGGAAGATTAGCGAGTGCCGATTCATATTTGTCTCGGAAATGATGTCCTAGAAAGAAGTGTCTATTTTCGTCATATTCATGCGCTCGAACTTTAAATTTCGTTTTTTGCGCACCTCCCTGCACTTCAATGGTTTTTGTTTCACTTTTTTGTTGCGAGAAAAGTGTGGTGATGTTAAATTTCCCGAATTTAAGTTCGGTTAATAGTCCAAAAAGGCTTTGATTTCCTCGGATTAATGATCCTGAAAGTGGAAGGGAAACGTTCCCGGCTTCAATACGTTGGATTATATCGTCTTCGTCGCCTTTAAAACGAATATTCATTTTATTCTCAAATTCGAAGGCAGCTTCGGTATCGTATTTTACCTCGAGTTCGAGGTTTTCCCCAATTTTCCCGTTTACGTTTATCTGAATGCGCTCATCAAAATTGAAGGTTACGTTACGGCGCATGGGTTCCGGCAATATCTCGTTGTCGGTTTTATCGTATTGCAAGGCAAATGTTAAGGTTGCTTGTCCTCGTACTTTAATGTCAATTGTGTTGCTTCCGAAAATTGTTTCAAAGAGTTTTCCTCCCACATATAGTTTTGGAATCAGACCGCTTTGGTGTTCAAAATTTTCATTTCGTGCGCGATCTGACCAATAATTTCGCATTGATGTTTCTGCATCGTAGTCTGCATATTCTTTTAGGGTCATCCGAACAGGCGGACGGTAATCTACTTTTCCGTTTATGGTACGTTTTAGTATGTATTCTCCGGTGGCTGGGTCATATACAATTTCTTCTTTCACCGCTTCGGGCAAATCCATCATCAGAGGTGATGAGAAATTGGTGGTATCGTGGATTAGACCGTTGTTATCATTGAATGGAAAAACCAAGTTTACAGGCGGCTTCGTTTCCGTTTCTTGTGCAGAAATAAGGGAATAGCTAAAGGTGAATATAATAAATAATATTAATCTGATGAAGCGTTTCAAGATCGGACAATAGTTTAATTTATAACTGTTTGAGGGCATTTTTGATAAGTTCTTCAACGCTTATCTCATTCTTTTTTTGAATTTCTTTGCTCACAACATTTTCAACAGCTTTCTTTTGGAAGCCTAACATTATCAATGCAGATAACGCTTCGTCGCGATTGGTATTGTTTGAAGAAGTAAATAATTCTTGTTGCGCCGAACTTGATCCTATTTTGTCTTTTAATTCAATAATTATTCGCTGTGATGTTTTTAATCCGATTCCTTTTATTGACTTTAAAGTTGCCACATCTCCTTGGGCAATTGCAGTTATTAATTCTTCGGGGTTCATTGACGAAAGCATCATTCGCCCAGTATTTGCGCCAATTCCCGAAACGGTTATTAGTTGTCGAAATAGTTTACGTTCGGTCTCCTCATGAAATCCAAAAAGCAGATGGGAATCCTCTTTAATTACGCTGTGTGTAAATATCTTAGCGTTTTTGCTGTTTTCGATATTTTGGAGAACCGAATAGGTATTTAAAGAGATTTGTAGATAATATCCAATCCCTCCGGTTTCTATAACTAGATAGGTTGGAGTAAGTTGAGTGATTTCGCCTCGAATGTATTCAAACATAGTTGGTTATGATAAAATGGTCAATTGGGGTGCAAAGTTATTAATTTTTAAGTACCTATTGTACCTGCATAACGTATTTTTTAGTGAGATAGTCTCGATTTATGGCTGTTTTTCAAGATATTTAAAAAAAAACAGCCCCCATAGAAATTCTACAGGGGCTGTTCCTATTTCAAGGATGTTAGTTTTTAATAAATCGAAGCGATTTGTTCATGTTTTCACCCCTGATTTGAATTATGAAAAATCCTGTTTTGAAAGTTCGCATGTCCATCTCAAATTGTTCTGTGTTCCATGGAACAGAGTTGATTAGAGTTCCAGATTCAGTATAGATATCAAGCATTACCGGTATATTATTGTTTCGTTCGATGAATAAAACATCTTCCACTGGGTTTGGATAGATCTTAAGTTGAATTTGCCCCAGTGTTTCTAATCCAGAAATAAGTTCTATTTCAACTAGTTTATCGCTTCCTGATACAATGACTTCTCCCACATTTAATTCATAATTGTTTTTTGAAATGCTGTATGGATAGGTTCCGTCCTGTAATAATATGGATGCATTCCCGCTATTATCGGTGGTAATTACTTGTTGATTAATAGTTATTTCGGCACCTTCTACGTTTGTTCCTGCGCTTGCGGTGTGGAACGTTACTTCATAGGATGGAGGCAGATTTAAAACCACCGTTGTTTCAATGTCTTGATCTTCAACATTTATGATCCCACTTGTGGTTATATATCCTTCGCGAGACACTGAATAGGCGTACTCTCCGGCTTCTACATATCCAACTTCATATTGACCTTGTTCAAGTTCTATTCCATTGAAAACTAGAGTTGCGTCAGAAATTGAATTTCCGTTTATGTCGTTTACAATAAAGGATACCAAGTACATGTCGGTGTAAATGTAGGTGATTGTATAAATTGAAGGTTCTCCGCTATTGAAATTAATGGTACTATTGGTCACAATTTCGCCTTTTGTGCCATTTCCAAAGTTATCGTTGCTGGTTAAGAAGGTGAGTTTGGCTGTTGCCCCATCAATATCTTCAATGGTGTAGTCTTCATTGAGTACAAGTGGAACTGCATCGCCGTTAGTTTCAGCAATAATTGATAGAATCGAATTTGCATCGTTCCAAGTGATAATTGTTTCTAAATCTGCTAACTCTGATTCATAGACTGTTCCAGAATTTGGGTTGATGGTAGCAGAAACATTTGCTATGAAATTTGCATTGATTGCCACATTTTCGGCAGGCATTGTAAATTGATAGGTTGTTGCTGTTCCCAGTTCTGTATTTTGTGCATCTGTCCAGTTCACGAATTGGAATCCTTCTGCTGGAGTAGCCGTTAATGTTACGTTGTCGTTGAAATTATAGCTTCCATCGCCCGTAATAGTTCCACTATTTTCAGGATTTACGGTTACCACAACATTGAAGTCAGCAGCGATGAAATTTGCATTGATTGCCACATTTTCGGCAGGCATTGTAAATTGATAGGTTGTTGCTGTTCCCAGTTCTGTGTTTTGTGCATCTGTCCAGTTTACGAATTGGAATCCTGCTGCCGGAGTAGCCGTTAATGTTACGTTGTCGTTGAAATTATAGCTTCCATCGCCCGTAATAGTTCCACTATTTTCAGGATTTACGGTTACCACAACATTGAATTCAGCAGCGATGAAATTTGCATTGATTGCCACATTTTCGGCAGGCATTGTAAATTGATAGGTTGTTGCTGTTCCCAGTTCTGTATTTTGTGCATCTGTCCAGTTTACGAATTGGAATCCTTCTGCCGGAGTAGCCGTTAATGTTACGTTGTCGTTGAAATTATAGCTTCCATCGCCCGTAATAGTTCCACTATTTTCAGGATTTGTAGAAACTGTTACTAAGAATGTTCCTTGTAAGAAATTGGCTACAAGATTTCTGTTTGCGGTTGCAGTGAAAGCATAAGAAGCGTCTGCTCCAGCGATAATTTCTCCATTTTCAGTCCAACTTTCAAACGAATAATTATTATCGGTATCGGGAGTTGCTATCACAGTGACTGTTTGTCCATATTCGAACGTTTGACTTTCAAAATTTACAGAACCTCCTTCAACAGGATTTGCTGTTAATGTTATCAAAAATTCATCGATAGCAAACTCAGCAGTAACAGAAATATCTGAAATTATATTGAGATCGGTTCTTGGATTGTCAGTAACATTATCACTCCATTTTACAAAATGGTGTCCAATGCCAGGGATTGCTTCGACAGTAGATCCGTTGTCTCCCCAATTAACAATTTGAGTTGCTTCACCTTGTATTGTTCCATTTTCACCAGCATTGTATGTTAACGTATAAGTATTTATTGCAAATTGAGCTTCAATGGTGTGATTTTCAAGCACATTATTAAAGGTGTAATCCAAAAGTTCACCCTGACTTTCTCCATCGACAAGCAAATCACTAACATGATAACCCGTATTTGGAGCAAGGGTGAAAGTCTGATTCTCTCCATAATAAACGGATACGATACCTGTTGGATTGATTGAGCCTCCGTTTCCTGCCGAAGCATTAATAGTATATGAGATTCTATTAAAATTAGCAGTGTAGCTAATCGATTGTTCAGGCATATTGAACACAAATGGATTTTCGGTTGTTGTTTGAAATCCCGTCCAATTTGTAAATGTGTACCCATCTGCAGGAGTTGCTTGGATTGAAACTGGAGCTCCAACAAAATAACTTCCGCCACCGGAAACTGTTCCTCCAGCAACGATGTTTCTGTTCAAAGTAACAAGATATTGATTTTCTAAAGCAAAATTAGCGATTAGATATCTTTCTGAAGTGGCTGTAAACACATATGTTTCTCCAGCTCCTTCTAATGCCTCGCCATTTTCACTCCATCCCACAAATAGATAGTTTTCGGCTGAATTTGGGGTTGCTATAACAGTAACAGTCTGTCCATACGTAAATTCTTGACTTGTGAAATTAACTGTTCCTCCATCAACAGGATTCGCTTCAAGAGTAATCAAATACGTGTCGATTGCAAATTGTGCTGTTACGTTGATATTTTCGGTTACCGCCATATCTGTCCGTGGATTGTCAATTACATCATCGCTCCATTTCGTAAAGTGATAATTTGCGTTTGGCACAGCTACGACAGCGGTTCCATTTGCTCCATGATTCACGGTTTGACTTGTAATTCCTGTTAATGAACCGTTTGCTCCTGCTGTATAAGTGAGTGTATAATATTCAATTAACGTAACTGTCACCGTCACCGGTTGCGCTGGCATCGAAAACGAATACTGCACTCCTTCAGTTACTTGCGTGGTGGCGATTACATCGGAATTAGCTCCCACAATAGCAATGGATACAAAACTTTGTCCAGCTTGGATGCTTGCAATGTTGATGTTGATGGTTTCTCCAACGGCAGCAATTGCTAAATTAGACGTTACATTGGCAGTTCCGCCTACAACATCAGCAATGGTAATCGTATTTTTAAAATTGGTATTAATAGTAACGGCTTGCCTAGGCATTAGGAACATGTATTCTTCCCCAGCCGTTATAGTTTGTAAAGGAACGGAGGAGAGATCTTCTGCCGTTACGTTCATTGAATTGAATATTGTGCCGGAATATGCGTTTGCAATGTTTACAGCAACAAATTTTTTAAAGGTGGCACTGGTTGCAGGGCTTGTTGTAATTGTGGTAGTATTGCTGCCCACAGGTTCATTTATAGTAATCGCGTATGGTGTTGTAAAGTCTTGCGCTGAAGACCATTTGAAATCATCGAAATATATTTCGCCGTCTGAAATGAGACGTACAATTTCAATCAGAATATCATCGTTTCCATTTGCAATGCTGTTTTTATAAATGTAAGGGGTAGCAGTTCCGATATGGCTCATGGTAATTCCTTGTGGAAAATCGGTCCAACTTGATCCATTGTTGAGGGAGTATCGAACTTTAAACTCTGCTATAGTGGCATTGGCTAATGGATTTCGTATTTTAAACCTAAAATTACCAACTCCTCCTGAGGCAATTTTTATTCTTAGGTATGTTCCGTAGTCGAACTGAAAAGAGACCTCATACTCATTCACCTGTTTAATTTGGTGTCCGATAACTTCTACATTCTGTTCCGTATCAATATAACTATGATTGCCCCAATATTCCAAGCCAGGGCCACCATTTATCCAATATGCGGCGGTGTTGAAATTAATAATATTCAGGTTGTCTTCGGCAGTAAAAAAGACAGTTTCTATATCAGTTGTATTTCCATAAGTATCTTCAACACTTTGAAATGTTACCTTGTGTAAGATAGAATTTGCTAACGTCGAATTTGGTGTAGCTGTAATCGTGTCTTTCGTTGCGTTTATTATTGCAGTGAACGCAATACTTTGATCATTTTCGTCTTTTAGGGTTAACAGACTTGGAATAAGTCCATTAGTTATTTCTGCTCCCCCAATATTAACTACTCCGCGATTAAATGCAATCTTGATTTTTGCGTCTTCCGGAACATTGAAAGATCCATTTGTAGGGGAACATACAATGGATAGATCATCGTTTGTTGTGAACGAGCTGTTTTTTATTACAGTGGCATTTCCAAATGTGTCTGCCACCGGGTTTATGGTTAATATATATGAAGTTTCCGGAGAGAGATTTTGCGAAGGAGTAATTGTAATAACTGTTTTCCCTGCGTTTATTGTTGCGGAAAATGGAATGTCTATCGCTCCATTCTTTAATGCGATCAGATTATCTAAGTCGCTGTTTTCAATCGGATTTCCATCGGTTTTTACAAGGGCTTCGTTGGATGTAATTGTTAGCAGACTGTTTTGCGCCACATTTGTAGCACCATTCGTGGGAGAGAAGCTTAGTAATGGGGCTGTATTATCCTCGGTTGTAAAAGAGGTACTTTGTATAGCACTTGTATTGCCACTCACATCTTTTACTGCTCCAACGCTTAATGTAAAGTTCGTTTCTCCGGTTAATTCCGATGTTGGGGTTACTGTAATTACTGTTTTTGCAGCATTTATGGTTGCTGTGAAAGCCACATTGAAGGTTATGAGTGATGCCAAGTCACTGTTGATTAATTGTGTATTGTCTATTTTTTTTACGGGTTCATTAAACGTAATTATTGGAATTATTGTAGTCGAAACACCTGTAGAACCGGTGGTTGGAGCGAATGTTGCTACTGGAGCCAATACGTCGGGGGCACCCACAGCAATAGTTCTAAAAGCACTGGTTGTCAATGGTGTTACATTTCCAACCGAATCTTCCACATTGTTGAGAGTAATGGTGTATTCAATGTCGTTGTCAAGCGACACATCGGGTATAATGGTAATTAAATCCATTGCCCCATTTATGGTGGCCGTGTAACTGACAGAAGAAATTCCTTCAAATGTTATAATGTCAGCCATATTGAGATCGGTAAGGATTGTTCCATCGTTTTTGTAAATGGGTTCGTCAAATGATATCGTTGGATTAATGGTTATAGCTACATCGGTAGCTCCATTTGCTGGATTTATAGTTGCTATTGCTGGGGTATTGTCCAATGGCGTGTAAGGTTGCCAATGACCAAACCCGTATAGTTTATCGTTTTTCGCAACGGTTTCATATTGATCGCTAATGGTGGTTGATGTCCATTCGGACGGAGTTGTTTCGCCTAATTTCCGTTGGATATTTTGACCTTGTGAACTCACGCCACTGTTGCTCCATGCTTCGGTTGGGAAATCAGTATCGCTGCCAAAATAGTCCAATAGATAATAGCCATCTAGGCTACATTCAATATAATCGTTTCCATCAAAAGTAAAATCGTACTCAGAAAACAGGAGCGTATCTCCTTCAAAGGACATTCCTTGCGACTCCATATCGGTTTTAATATTTAAAGAGCCAATAATAATAACCGCATTTTCATATCCCCTGGAGAGTTGTTTGCTTTCGATACGGAAAATTTCAGTAAGAGCCCCTCCCTCGCTTTGCTGACTTATGACCAATTGCATATCTTCAAATTCCCATACGTCAGAACCTACGAAAGTATCAAAAAAATCCTGCGTAACCGTGATTTCTATCCCTCGTGGTCCAGTTGGAGTTCTCGATTCAACATATTGTGAAATATAAACTCCGTCAGTTTGTGCATTTCCCAAAAGAGAAATTAGCATTAACGCAAAAAGAGGAATTAGTTTTTTTGCGTGGTTGAGTAAATTGGCTTGATGTACCATAATCGTATCTTTTTTAGTTATGTACAGTAATTTAAAGGTGTTATCTAGTAGATAACAATGAAGCTTATTTTTATCTATAAAGATACGATGTTTTTTTGCTTTTGTGACAGTTGTTTGTCAACAATAAAGCACTGTTCGTAAAAACATTTCGGCCACTTTTGGAGTTAAATCACGATCGTTTAACGGCGTTTCGTTAATCTCATTTTGCGATTGATCACTCTCTTTCATCACCTACGGCAATGGGGGACTATCCTTTTTATTCTGTGTTTGTTGCAATGAATCGAGTGGCATTTGAGACACTATTTTTTTAACGAAATACGATATTGCATTCCCCTCTATTTTTGTTTTTAATAAGGAATGCTTAATTTGCACGCCATTTAAACATATTAATTTCGTTGTCTTTTTATCCATAGTTCGGCAAATGATTGTGCAATTTCTTGAAATACAGTGGTATATGCTTGTTGTAAGTGTGTTGATTTTAATTCCTGATAATCAATACGATTCGTGCATTTCTGGCAAGAAAATACGGAACTATTGTTTGTGAAAAATAACGTTGTGTTTAAACCGTTTAGACAATAATTTGATTCTAATTATAGAAAATAGAAATGGCTACAAACTCAAAAACCAGGGATTTAAAACCCCATATTGGCATTTTTGGACGACGCAATGTCGGTAAATCGTCGCTTATTAATACCATTACCGGACAAGATGTTGCCATTGTGTCCGATGTTGCTGGCACAACCACCGACCCGGTGAAGCGCACGGTTGAAATTCTTGATTTTGCTCCAGTTGTAATTATCGATACTGCTGGAATTGACGATGTTGGAATGTTGGGCGATAAGCGTATTCAACGTACCCGACAGGTTTTGTCACAAATCGATTTGGCAATCTTGTTAATTACGGATAATCAGTTTGGGGCAACCGAAGAGCAATTGATTACCGGGTTTGTTAACCAAGAGGTTCCGTACGTCATAATTTATTCAAAAACCGATATTTCAACTCCTGATCCGGATTTACTGCAACGTATAAATAAGACTTATCGCACAGCAGTTATTCTTTTTAGCAGCCATTCGCCAGGGAATTTATCGGAAATTATAGATGCCATAAAATCGAATATTCCCGAAACCGTCTTTACAATGCCTTCCCTTTTGGGCGATATTGTAAGTAAAAACGATATTGTTCTTTTGATTATGCCCATTGATTCCGAAGCACCTGCTGGAAGGTTAATTTTACCGCAAATGCAAGTGGTGAGAGATATGCTCGATAATCATGCTATTTCCGTTGTAGTACAGCCCGATGAGGTGGACTTTTTTCTGAAAACCACCGGCATTAAACCAAAACTTGCCATTGCCGACAGTCAACTATTTTATCGTGCCGACACATTGGTTCCAGACTCAATATTGCTTACCGGCTTTAGCATTGTTTTAGCACGCTACAAGGGTGATTTTGAGGCATATATGAAAGGAACTCCAAAAATTGATGACCTGAAAGATGGCAATCGTGTTTTAATTCTTGAATCCTGCTCGCACCACTCCAGTTGCGATGATATTGGACGTGTTAAGATTCCTCGCTGGATGGATAGCTATACCAAAATGAAACTCTCCTACGATGTGGTGGCCGGATTGTCGAATATTGATCGACCAATAACGGATTATTCAATTGTTGTTCAGTGTGGGGGATGTATGATAACCCGCAAACAGCTACACTCCAGATTGCGACCTGCCATTGATGCCGGAATTCCTGTTACCAATTATGGGTTGGCTATTGCCTATATGCACGGTTATTACGATCGAGTTGTTGAGCCTTTTATTACGTAGCCCATACATTATTTCCATCAAAACTCAGTTGCTGAAATAAATAGAGCTTTGTTGTTCCTAAAATTGATTTTACGAATCGATTTGCTTTTTTGCCTTTTTAGTGGTTTTAAGCCACAAAACCGATGACTATGAAAAACATTACATAATGAGTGGCTAATCTCCAACCATGGACATCATGAAAATACAGCAACCGTCTTTACCGTCTTGAAAATTAACGGATATTTTATAGATTTGAGTTTTTTTACAAATGAAATCAAACGCAACGGTTGGTGTTCCCTTGTCTGAAACAACGTAGTCTTTAAACTGATCGAAAATCCGAATTACAGGGACTCCCGGTTTGCTGGGATCCGAAGCAACTACAAATCGATATCGATTTCCTTTATTCATCATAAAAGGCTTCTCTTCTTTATCGGGGTTTTTAGATTTACTAGCAGCGAGGGAGATTTTCATATCGCGAAGATAGGTAGCTCCATCCAGTAACTTGTAAGCATCTCGTCGCAGGTTGTTGTCGCATTGTCCCATAACATCTTGAGGCAATAGTCCAGAAATTAAGAATAGGATTATTACGAAGAGCAAGTGTTTTACTGATTTGATATTTGAGTTGCTTTTTATAAACATTTTAATCTAATTCTCTGTTTGTAAGGCGTTTACTTGATGGTTTTTGGCGGCTTAAAACAAGTTTATGGGCTTATCTTGCAATACTTAAATTAAGATTATTTGATCTGATTTCACAAATACGATATGAAGTTTTAAAAATTACTCATTCTAAAGACAAAGATAGCAAAATGTACTATTTAATTGATTTATACCAACCGTAAAATTTGGTTTATTCCACAAATGGATTGTATTTGATTGTGAGCGGTTACGAATCACTCATAAGATAAACTTTTATAAATTCGTCAATGTTCCCATCAAGAACCGATTGCACGTCGGAAGTTTCGTGTGATGTGCGAACATCTTTAACAAGTTTATATGGATGTAGAACGTAATTTCGGATTTGTGATCCAAAATCGATTCTTTTTTTTGAGCCTTCAATTTCAGCTTGTTTTTCTCTTTTTTTCTGTAGTTCTAAATCGTAAAGTTGCGATTTTAGAAGCCTCAATGCATTCTCACGGTTGTTATGTTGTGATCGGGTTTCTGTGTTTTCAATCACAATCCCCGAGGGAAGATGGCGAACGCGAACTCCTGTTTCCACTTTGTTAACATTCTGACCGCCGGCCCCTGACGAACGAAATGTATCCCACTCTATATCGGCAGGATTGATCGTAATTTCTATATTATCGTCAATTAAGGGGGAGACAAATACCGATGCAAACGATGTTTGACGTTTGTTTTGTGCATTAAATGGTGACAGACGAACAAGCCTGTGAACGCCAATTTCGGCTTTCAGATATCCGTAGGCATATTCACCCTCAAACTGAAGAGTAACCGATTTTATTCCCACTTCGTCACCTGGAGTTAGGTTTATCTCGCTTATTTTATGGTGGTTTTTTTCAGCATATCGCAGATACATGCGCATGAGCATATCGGCCCAGTCGTTGCTTTCCGTTCCGCCTGCTCCGGCATTAATTTTTACAATTGCTCCTAACTTGTCCTCTTCGTTGCGAAGCATATTCTTGAATTCCACCTCTTCAAGTAAATCTAATATGTTGTTATATTGGTCTAAAACTTCGTCTTCCTCTACACCACCTTCTTTGTAGAAATCTAAGAGCACGTTTAGGTCATCGAGGTTTTGAGCTACATTTTCGTATAGTTCAACCCAAACTTTGAGGGTTTTAATCTGTTTTAGTTGCTTTTCAGCTTTTTCAGCATCGTCCCAAAATCCTTCAACTTGTGTTTTTATCTCCTCTTCTTCAATACGTATTCTTTTTGTATCGATGTCAAAGATGCCTCCTCAGCGCGTCAACACGCTTTGCAGTCTCTTTTAATTGGTCTGTTGTGATCATTTTGTTTCGCTCATTTTATAGATCACAAAAGTAGTCATTTATTAGTAGAATTTTTGTTTGTAGAGCTATTTGATTGAGTGAGGATTTCATTCAGGGGTGTAATCCAGAGTTGAAATAGAAAATGCTGCAACCCACGAGTGTTACAGCATTTTCTTAATAGTACTCCTTTGTTAATTGTAGGCAATGCTGATTTTGCTAAATCCGCAAACCGCATATATCCAACACCTTAACTGTATCCGTCTTGTTTCTTCATAGTCTTAGTTATCAGCGCAATACAAAAGTGACGAACTCTTTTAATGTAGTATTTATGGACAATTAGTAGCCCGGTCTTTCCGTATATTCCGTATGCAACAGTTTGTGCGACAAATGACCATAGTGTTCTTCTAGAAACTCTTTATACAGTTGTATGATTTCTGGGTTTTCGTGTGATTTTCGAATTGTCATTGACATATCTTCAGCATAAATAGCTTCCATCCTCTTTTGTCGAATCTCCGGAGTTGTTGGAATGGGTTGACCACCACCTCCCAGACAGCCTCCCGGGCAAGTCATAATTTCAATAAAATGATAGTTTACATTTCCGGCTTTAACCTCTTCCATTACTTTACGAGCATTCGCTAAACCATGGGCAACGGCACATTTCACAACGGCTCCTTCGAGGAATTTCCATTCAGGAACACACCCTTCCATTTTAACACTTGCCTCTTTCACTCCTTCAATTCCACGTACCGGTTTCACATTTAAGTTTTCAAATGGAATTTCACGTCCGGTTACAATTTCATATACCGTACGAAGTGCAGCCTCCATAACGCCACCAGTTGCTCCGAAAATAACTCCTGCTCCCGATGATTTACCCATTATTGAGTCGTATTTTTCTTCAGGAAGATCGTTAAATTCAATACCTGCTTGTTGGATCATGATTGCCAGTTCGCGTGTTGTGAGTACGAAGTCAACATCTTTATATCCACTGTCGCGCATCTCAGGTCGATCGGCTTCAAATTTTTTCGCCGTGCATGGCATAATGGAAACACTGATCATGTTTTCCGGGTCCACGTCTATTTTCTTGGCATAGAATGTTTTAGCCAATGAACCAAACATTTGTTGGGGTGATTTACATGTTGACATATGTGGCAACATATCGGGGAATACGTGTTCGAAAAATTTCACCCATCCTGGAGAACAGCTGGTTGTCATTGGTAGTGGATGTTTGTTGTCTTTTTCAACTAAAACGCTTTTTAATCGATGCAGAAGCTCTGTTCCTTCTTCAATTATTGTTAGGTCGGCTGTAAAATCAGTATCTAAAACGGAGGTGAATCCGAGTCGGCGTAAAGCAGCAACCATTTTTCCGGTTACTCTTTCGCCTGGCTTAAGACCTAGCGATTCGCCTAATCCAACGCGGACAGCGGGAGCGGTTTGTACTACAACATGTTTTGTAGGATCCGAAATTGCAGCCCAGACCTCTTCAATGTAATTGCGTTCTATTAGTGCGCCTGTAGGACAGTGGATTACACACTGACCGCAGTTTGTACATACTACTTCGCTAATGGGTTTATCAAAGAAAGTGGATATTTTCATGTGATCGCCTTTGTGCGCTACGGAAAGTGCACCCACACTTTGAAGTTCGCTGCATGTGCGAACACATCTTTGGCAACGAATACAACGGCTATCGTCCTTTAGAATTGAAGGAGAGAAGTTGTCGATAGTGTATGCTTTTGAGTGTGCTAAATCGATAAAATCTTGATTTGTAATTTTATATTCTGCGGCAAGATCTTGCAATTCACAATTTCCGTTTTTGTAACATTTCGTGCAATCGGCATTATGTTCGGATAGCAATAGTTCAATGATATGTTTTCTTGAATTGCGGACCAAAATACTATTGGTTAAAAGCTCCATCCCTTCTTGAACTGGAGTTGCACAGGCGGCGTGTAATTTGCGTGACCCAACCTGCTCAACAACGCATACTCGGCAGTTTCCGGCAATGCAAAGATCCTTGTGGTAGCAAAGAACAGGGATTTTTACCCCTAACAGTGCAGCGGCATCAAGAATGGTTGTACCTTTTTCAACGGTTACATCAATGCCGTTTATGGTTAAATTTATGGTATTACTCATGGTTGTCCTTTTTTATTAGTAAATCATCTCTTCGCGAAAATTCTCAACAATGGATTGGAATGAGTTAGCCACTGATTGTCCCAAGCCACATTTAGCGGTGCTTTTCATGGTTTCAGTGAGGGCTAACAATTTGTCGAGGTAAGCAGCCTGTTTTTCACCCCGTTTTACGGCGCGTATTCCTTGTAACAATTGTTGTGTTCCAACACGACATGGAGTACATTGTCCGCAGGACTCTTCGGTAAAAAATTCAAGATAGTTGCTCAGTAGGTTGTACATCGAGCGGGAGCTGTTGAAAAGCATCATCGATCCTCCTGTTGGAAGCGATATTCCGGTTAGTTTTCCTTGATACCCAATGGCAATTTCGCGGAACTTTTTGCGTGGAACACAAAATCCGGAAGCACCACCAACTTGAACTGCTTTACAGTCGCCATCGCCAAAATCTTCGACAAATTCTTCGACGGTCATCCCAAGTTCTAGTTCATAAATCCCAGGGTTTGGAGTGTCACCCGAAACGGAGAATAGTTTTGAACCTCTACTGTCTTGAACGCCTAGGTCACGGAATTTTTTTGCGCCATATTTAAAGATTGTCCAAGTATGGGCCAGAGTTTCAACGTTATTGATTACAGTTGGTTTGCCTAAGTAGCCATGTTCCGTTGGGTATGGAGGTTTGTTACGAGGCTCGCCACGCTTCCCTTCCATGGATTCGAACAGGGAATTCTCTTCACCGCAAATATATGCACCATATCCCATGAAGATTTTAATGCGGAAGTCAAGACCTACTTCGTCACATATTTTATGGAATTTGTCAAGTTCTTCTTGTAATTGACCGGTAAGATATTTGTATTCGCCTCGCAAATAGATATAGCCTACAGGAGCTCCAATAATTCTACCGCAAAGAGCCATTCCCGTAAACACTTTATGAGAAACTCTTGTTAATATTTCTCTGTCTTTAAACGTTCCCGGCTCTCCTTCGTCGGCATTACAAATAATATATTTTGTGTCGGATTCGGCTTCGGATGTTAATTTCCATTTTAATCCGGTTGGAAAACCTGCTCCGCCGCGTCCTTTGAGACCAGAACCTATTAATTCATTAATTAGTTCTTCGTTCGACCGTTGCATAGTTTTTTGAAGAATCTCTTTACAATCATCTTCGTGTTTAAATATGAGATCGATACGTTTTAGGGTATTTTTTACCATATCGTTATAGTTTTAAATGTTTGGGTTAGCTTTTTTGTTTGTATTCGGCAATAATCTCATGTACCTTTTCTATGGTTAAATCAACATGGATATCGTCGTTAATTAGCATCGCTGGGGCTTTGTGGCACCATCCCAAACAATTTGTTTCCAGAAGGGTGAATTTTTTATCGGGAGTTGTTTCTCCGAGTTTAATTTTCAACGCCTCCTCCAAGGCGAGTAAAATTTGGTTTTTCCCTTTCATGAAACAGGTAATGGTTTTACACACTCTTATTATGTACTTTCCTCGTGGAGTGGTGTCCATGAAACTGTAAAATGTTGCTGTTCCATACACATCGGCGGATGAAAGCCCCATTGCCTCTGCAATAACGGTCATGGAGTATTCGCTTACATAACGCTCCGTTTCCGCTACTCCTTGCAAAACTGGCAACAGGTTTTCCCTGCCTTTTCCATATTTTGCAATAAGCTCTTTCACTCTTTCTTGAATAATTGTCATATGTGCCTCCTTGTAATTATTTTGGGTTTGGTTTACTGTAATTGTTTGAATTTCTGACAAAATAGGAATATGATATTTTATGATGCAAAACATATATTTATATGATTTTTGTCATTTAAAAATGATTAATTCGATTTAATGTGCTGATAATCAATATTAAGCCTTTGTAATAGTAAAATATTTATATGTTGGTTTGAAAATAATTTATAATCAATAAAAATAGTGAAAATTTGTATTTTAATATTACTAAATAGCTTAAAATAAGGGGTTAAGATTAAGGTATGAAAAACAGGCATCGCAGTGTGAGATATTTCACTTTTTAAAACCGTTTTATTTACATAAGGCATATTTGACAAAAAAATGAGAGCGAATATCTCTAAAATAAAGCTTTTAGGGGGTTCTAATCGT
>Ga0265295_1001548_pt1 | contig 40113 bp, 30 predicted proteins | sample Munlansysbiofilm_FD_192503 | JGI IMG/M metagenome (GOLD analysis project Ga0265295, IMG submission 192503) | Leachate microbial communities from a municipal landfill in Southern Ontario, Canada - Methane capture system biofilm | ecosystem: Engineered > Solid waste > Landfill > Unclassified ... | reverse complement strand
TGATTTCTATATAAGAAAATGTATCTTTGTTATTGCAAATATAACAAAATTATGACAAAACATTTATTATTCATAATGGTAACAACCCTTTTGTTGTTCAATACAAATTTAAAAGCCCAGATATTTGAAGATTTTAGTGATGGCGATTTTACCAATAATCCAACGTGGACTGGCGATGATTCATTGTTTAAAATTTCGACATATTCTTCTTCAACATGGAGTCAACAGCCACGTTTGCAGCTAAACGCAACGGACGCAGGAATTGCTCATTTGCGTTTTGAGAATCAACTTTCTACTTTGGATAGTGCAGAATGGAGATTCTGGACAAGAATTAGTCTTTCTAGTGGAACTTCAACCACCAATAATGCTCGATTTTATCTGGCTTCGGATAGCCCAAATCTCAGAGGTCCGTTAAATGGCTATTTTGTCATGTTTGGTGACGATAACGACGGTGCTAAAGACAGCGTTTATCTCTATAAACAAGCAGGAAATACCATCACCAAAATTATTTATGGAAATGTAACAAGCATTACCAGCAGTCGAAATATTAGCGTTAAAGTGACTCGTTCGCAAAGTGGTCTTTGGACCCTGGCCACCGATTCAATGGGAGGACATGATTATGTGATAGAAGGGAACAGTATCATCGATAATACTTTTCAAACGGGAGGATATTCTGGAGTGTATTGTAAATTTACATCTTCCAATAAAACTAATTTTTATTTTGATGATATATATATTGGACCTATTTATAAAGATGTTACTCCTCCCAGTTTAGTGTCGATTACTCCAATAACTTCCAATAAGCTTTCGGTCAAGTTTTCTGAATCGTTGAAAGCATCAACCGCACTAAATACTGCAAATTATGTGGTAGACCAATCGGTTGGTTCTCCAATTACTGCTAGTTTTGATCCACTTTCTTCACAAAAAGTAGAACTTGAGTTTTTGAACGATTTTACGCCAAATTTTCTTTATCATTTGAATATTAACAATATACAGGATTTGGCGGGAAATGAAATGGAAACTGTTAATGTTCCTTTCTCATTATACACTCCTTCAACATGGGATGTGTTGATTCATGAAATTATGGCCGATCCCGATCCCGTTGTTGGATTGCCTTCTGCTGAATATATAGAGTTGTATAACAATACTCAATTACCGATAAATTTGAATGGATGGATTTTGCAAATTGGTTCGATCAGTAGGGTTTTGCCTGCTTTTACTTTAAATGCTGGTGGCTTTGTAATCATTACGGCTGCAGCCAACAGCGACGCTTTGTCTGCATATGGAAATGTGATCTCCGTTTCGTCTATGCAAATAACAAATAGCGGACAAACCATCACATTGTTTAGTCCTGAAAATGATGTAATTCATACGCTCACATTTTCTGATTCATGGTACAAAAACAGTGTCAAAAAAGAGGGTGGATGGTCGCTTGAAATGATTGATCCCATGAATCCATGTGCAGGAATATCAAATTGGACTGCCTCTATTGATCCCAAAGGTGGAACTCCTGGAACTCAGAATTCAGTTCATGGTTCAAACCCCGACCTTATTAATCCCGCATTGTCAAGTGTGGTTGTAATTGAAGAAAATGCATTGCGGGTTTTCTTTTCAGAGAGGATGGATCCTCAAAGTTTGCAAAACCTGAATGCATTCCATGTTGATCATGCTATTGGAAACCCCGTTTCTGTGCAGCTTAATTTGCCCCTTAATAATTATTTAAACTTAGTTTTTGCTCAGGATTTTGTTCAAAATAAAATATATACATTGTCTATTGTTGACACATTAACCGATTGCGTTGGAAATATGATTCCACTAAATAGTCAAATTATTTTTGCGATGCCAACTCAGGCCGCTGAAGGGGACTTAGTCATCAATGAAATTTTGTCAAACCCACCCGCTGGAGGAGTTGATTATATTGAAATATACAACCGTTCGGATAAATATATTGATTTGTCAAACCTTAAATTAGGTTCAATTACAAGCTCTACTCAATTGATTAATATCGCTCCTGATGGATTTGTCCTTTTCCCTAATGAATATTTGTTATTATCATCAAATACGGATGCTGTTAAGGCAAGCTATACCACTTATTCTGATAAGAATTTTATTCAAATGAGTTCATTTCCATCCTATAATAATGACGATGGAAAAGTATTTATTCAGGATATTTCAGGTACCAATATCGATTATGTTGAGTACAATGTAAGCATGCACTATCCTTTGTTGCGTACTACAAAAGGGGTCTCCTACGAGCGAATCAATCCCGATCGTCCCAGCATGGATGCCTCAAATTGGTTTTCTGCATCTTCGGCGGTTGGATATGGTACGCCAGGATATAAAAATTCGCAATTTTCAGATTTCACTGCTGAGGATGAATTATTTACAATAGAACCCAAGATTTTCACCCCTGATAATGATGGCGTGGATGATTTATTATTCATTCTTTACAAATTGCCAGAATCTGGATACAGAGCCAATATTTGGATTTATTCATCCGCCGGACATCGCGTTAAGCATTTGGTAAACAATGAATTGTTGTCTATGGAAGGCAATATTGTGTGGGATGGAACATCTGAGGATAATTTAAGAACTCCAGCTGGCATTTATGTAATTGCAATTGAGTTATGGAATATTAAAGGCGAAGTTAAGAGGTATAAGAAGACCGCTACTTTAGGTGTTCGTTTTAAATAGTGGCAGTCCATAATGCCCGATAACAGCGTTGTTTTTGAAAACTTTCTTAATCATTTACTCTAGTAAACTCCTAAGAAAGTTTACAAAATTGCCTCGTTCTCGAGCATTCTAACCAGCCACTCGGTCTTTAGTTAGTCGGGCTCCGACTATCCTGCCAGCTATAGATAGTTGTATGATATCAAACTTTTCCGAGTTCTCTTTTATTCCTTTTTAGAATTTTCCAATTCATATATTTTTTCACCAATAAGCATGGTGTATAAGTCTTTGATTTCCAAACCAATGGCTCTTGCTTGTTGAGGGACTATGCTATTTGCAGATTGTCCGGGAATGGTGTTTACTTCGAGAAAAAACATACCATTTTCATTAAAAATATAATCAAAACGAACCACTCCTTTACAGTTGAGGCGAGTATAAAGATATCCTGAAGTCTCTCTGCATCTTTTGGCGACCTCTTCGTCAATTTCGGCAGGCGTAATTTCGTCAGCCATACCTTTTGTGTATTTTGCTTCGTAATCGAAATACTCTCTTTTGCTAATTATTTCGGTAATGGGAAGGACGAAAATTTGATCTCTTTGTTTCATAACACCACACGTAATTTCTCGGCCTTGGATAAATTCTTCAATTAAAATTTGATCGTCGTGCTGAAAAGCCAGTTTTATTGCAGCTTCGAGTTCCTCTTTTTTGTTAACTTTCGACATGCCAACGCTGGAGCCAGAATTGCATGGTTTTACAAAGCAAGGCAGTCCAGTTACCTTCAGTATAGTGTCCAAATTAAATTTCTCATTTTTGAAAAGATGTACCGATTCTGCAGTCGTTACCCCATAGGAACGAACGACGCGATTGCAGTAGTTTTTATTGAAGGTGAGAGCGGAGGTTAACACATCGCTTCCAATATATGGAATTTTCATCAATTCAAAATACGCTTGCAAAATGCCGTTCTCGCCCGGAGTGCCGTGAATGGCAATATAAACAAAGTCGAAAAGCTCTTTTTTACCATTGATGGTCAAGCTAAAATCATTTTTGTCAATGTTTACGTGCAGACCTTTTTCTGTTTCGTAGGTCCACTCTTTTCCTGTGATGTGGATAATTTTAGAGGTGAAAAATTGAGGGTCTAAATTGAGTTTTATAAGAGCTGCACTTTGGATAGATATGTCGTATTCTCCAGAATCTCCGCCGGCAAGAATGGCTATGTTTGTTTTCATTTGATGTTTTTTAAGCTAAAAAATAGATTACAGATAACAAAAGTAGCACGATTTTGATTTGATTGAATTGTGAGATTGTAAAATTATCACCAAATTGATGTTTGAAACTTATTGTTTTACCGAATTAAACTAACCGAGCCAGATATTCTTTTTTCTTCGGAATCAGAAAAACGTTCTCGATAACGAATTATCCAATAATACACTCCTTCCGAAACTTCTTTTCCGTTTAGTTTCCCATCCCATCCAGTGACGTAATCAGTTGTTTCAAAAAGAGGAGTTCCCCAGCGATTATAAATTATCATGACAAAACTTTCAATAGCAGATGCTTTAGGAATAAATAGGTCATTATAGCCGTCTCCGTTGGGAGTGAATACGTTGGGAACTATAATGTCGGGACAATCAATTATTTCGATGGTGTCACTTTCCATACAATTATCATCACCGTATTTTACCCAGTAAATGCCTGCTTGGTTTACGGAAATGGAGGATGTTTGAGCGCCATTGCTCCAAGTATATGGATAGTTTCCAATGTTTTGACCGGCATCCAAAATCAGTGATTCAGTGTTGCAAATACTGAGATCTTCGCCCAAATCAATGGGTAATAATGGAGTCACAGAAACGGTAATTGAAGAATTGGCGGTGCATCCTGCGTCATCGCTAACGGTTACAGAATAGATGCCTGCTTGGTTTACTTGGATGCTGGGAGTGTTTTGCCCTGTGTTCCAAACATACGTTGAAAAGGTATTACCTGGGTTAAGAGTGAGCGTAAAATCGCTTTCGCAAAATACAGTATCATTGCCTAGATTAATAACTGTTGTTGAACCAAAATTGATAGTTGCAGATTGTGTTGTCTGACAACCATTTTCATCCGTAACGGTAAGGGAATATTGACCGCTTTGGTGAATGGTTGTATTTTGTGTAAAAGTGTTGTTTGACCAAACATAATTATTCATTCCTGCAGGACCAAATAAGGTATGTTCCGTTTGATTACAAATCAGAGTATCGTTTAGTGTAATAATCGGATTTGGATAAACATTTAGGAAATGCGTAGCTGAATAAGTGCAAGCATTTGTATCTGTTGCAGTTACACTATATATGCCTGATTGATTAGCTTGAATGGTATTTGTTATTTCATTCGTCGACCAAAGATATGAATCAAAGCCAGTATTTGCTGTCAGATTAACCACTGTTCCTTCACAAGTGGCCGTGTCACCGCCAATTGTAAAATCAGTCGGTGGTAAAATAAGGATTGAAATAGAATCTGTTACATTTCCACATTCGCTAAATACCGTGACCGAATAAGTTCCGCTTGCATCAATGGTGCGTTGAGGTACTGTGGAGGCATCGTTCCATAAATAACCAGTTGCCAATGGATGAGAAGCATCTAACACCAAGGTGTTCCCAGGACATAAAATGGTATCTAATCCAAGGTTAATTACAGGATAGGTGCCAATGGTAACGCTTACCTCATCAGTGGAGGTGCATCCATGATGGTCGGTAACAGTAACCGAATAGGTGGTTGGTGCGTTTGGAGAAACTGTAATTTGTTGGGTGTTCGAAACAGGAATGGTATTCCATTGGTAACTTTCTCCTCCAGAAGCCGTGAGTGTAATTTCTGAGGCATCGCAGCTGAGCGTGTCATTTCCAGCAAAAGCCTGCGGTTGACTGATTGTGATAAGGGTTGTGTCTTTGCCTGGACAAAGTGGTGAAAATGAGATGTCGTCGAGGGCAAAATCGTTGCCAGATATAGAAGTATTCATGTTTACAATACATATCCTGGCACTGGTATTGTATTGAGAATTCCAAATTTCATAAAACTGATTCCACTCGCAAGCGACTGAGGATGCGTTGAAAGGGCTTCCAAGTAATTGTCCATTTATGGAAAATTGCAAAGTTGCTGGGTTTTGTGGATGCATGGTTGATAGCCATGTGGAAAAGGCATAATCCGTATTTGGCATTACTTGCTGAGTTTGGCACCAAACATCTACATTTTCTATATTGGCTCCATTGACAATCAGCATATTTCCTGGGCTGGCATGATATTGCCCATTGCATTCCCACCATGCGGAGTTGGCATTACTAGGAAAATCTGTGATTGCATAATGTCCGTCGTTCATTCCTCCAGGACCACCGTAATATGTAGGATAAAAAGTATATTCGCTCGAAAACCCTGTATTTCCTGCAGAAAAATCACCATTAATAATCAAGTTGGCTGTGGGAGCTTTGGCTGTTACAATAAATTCAGTTGTATTGTTGGGAGATGCTGTGGGATTGGAGATTAGATTGCTGCCGGTAATTTCCGAGGAAGGTTCCCATGCATAATATACACCGCCCGTAGCGGTCAATCCAACACTTTGTCCATGACAAATGGTGTCGTTCTCTCCAGCGGAAATAATAGGAGATGGGTAGATGGATTGAATGACAAAATAATTGGTATCGCTTTGGTTCAATGCATCAGTAATAATTACGCGGTAGTTCCCCGGTGTTAAATTAGACAGAATAGAGTCATTGTTTGCAATTATCTGATTTTCCGTTATGTTGTACCATTGATACGAATATGGCTTTTGTCCTCCAGTGGCCAATACTTTGGCTGCTCCAGTGCTTGTGTTGCTACATAATTCGTTGGTAATATCTACTACTTGAGCCCTGAACTCAGAAGAGGTTGAAAAGGCTCTAATTTTCAAGTTGTCGATTCCAAAAGCGGGATTAATTCGGCTGCTACCGCTTGTAAAACCAAAACGAACAACAAGTGCAGAATTATTTAATAATTGAGGAACATGGTTGGAGTGAATCGTAATATTTGTCCAGGTTGATTGGTTGTTAAAATAGTGTCGCGGGTTTGTTATGGTTGTATAGTTTTGACCTCCGTCATTGCTAATTTGCATGAATCCATAATTGTTGTTATTTCCGCCACAAATCCAGTCAAAGCTCACCACTACCGAGTCGAACCCAAGAGTGTTAATGGCAGAAGTCAAATTTGCATACACTGTTTCGGAAGGGCTTGTAGGGACTTGGCAGGCACAGGTTCCGCCATAAAGAGGAATAGAAACATTGCTATAAACATGCAAGTAATTACCGTTGCCATTGTTTGGGGTATTAGCGGTGAGTGTTCCCGAACAAATGTATTGATTATTAATAATCCATTTATTGGTTTTTGTGCCTAAGTTCCAGTGTGTTGTCTCGTTAAAGTTAGTAGAATATAAAAGATATTCAGATATTTGAGCGTGCGTCTCCAATCCGAGAAAAGTTAAGAATAATGAAAATAATATATTAAAATATGCTTTACTCATATAATAAAAGACGCACAATTAATAAATATAGTTGTATGAAAAAATAGATTAATCACAATTGCAGGTTCTGGAAAAATGAATTATGGTATTTGGAAGCAAGTCTTTAATGTTGTTCTGATGAGTTTGGGACATATAAATAACCCGAAGATCCAATTCTTTTAATATATCTTTAAGTTTTGCTATTTCAGGGGGTAATTCAATAATCAAATTGCTCCATAAATCGATATATTCAATTTTTTTTAAATTACCAATGCTGGCTGGCAAGTATGAGATATCATTTCGGTTGAGGATGAGGTGTGTTAGATTTTCGAGACTTCCGATATCATCCGAAATACTTGCAATTTTGTTGTTGGAACAATCTAATACTTCTAGGTTTACCAATTCATCAATTTGAGTCGGAATTGCTTTAATGCGGTTTTTGCTTAGTATTAGTTCTTTGAGATTTGTCATTTGAAAAACCTCTTCGGGAAAAGCCCTTAATTTTTTCTTTTTTAAATGCAGGCGTTTTACCTCCTTCGGGTTTTGCATTGCTTCCTTCAGGGAGGAGTATATTTTTTCACTCTGAAAATCTTTTTGATATTGTGTTTTTTGCGAAAAACTATTTCCACAAAAAAAAAGCGTTACGAATGTCAAGAAAAGAACTTTTTGCATATCAATAAATTTACATTGTATTCAGATACAAAAGTACATTTTTTTCATCTTCTTTCAACTGCTCTTTTAACTCTTCTACGGAGTTGAATTTAAGTTGATTTCGCATTCTTTTTAGAAAGTGAACTTCAATTTCTTCTCCATATATTTCAGATTGAAAATCGAAAATATGTACTTCCATAGTGATGCTTTCGTCATTAAAAGTGGGCTTATTTCCGACATTCATCATGCCAAAAAAAACACGATTGTTTTGAATCACTCTTACTGCATAAACTCCTGGAATAGGGATGGGGCAAGTTGTTGATTGCAAGATGTTTGCTGTAGGAAAATTGATAAGTCGTCCAATTTTCCTGCCATGCACAACTTCTCCTTTAATAGCATAGTCCTTTTTGCTATTTTTCTTATAATCTTCTATATTAATAAAACTAGTCATTTTTGAAATGTATGTAGATTTAAATATTAGTTAGTAAAAGTGCTCAAAAAACGGTCAAAAATAGAAAATAGTTTCTACTTGTTTGTTTTTTTAAGAAAAAATCATTTACTTTGGGCTTCATTTTCAGGAGTAAAAATAAAACAACATAATATTATGTCTCAAGAAAGTAAAGGGAGAATATCTCAAATCATTGGAGCCGTTGTCGATGTGACGTTCGACGAAGGTCAAAAATTGCCCAATATCTACAATGCCTTAGAAATTCATAAGCCGGATGGTGAAGTCTTGGTTTTAGAATGTCAACAACACGTTGGTGAAAATACAGTACGAACCATTGCTATGGACTCTACCGATGGTTTGAAAAGAGGAATGGAAGTTATCTCTACTGGACAAGGAATTTTAATGCCTGTTGGGCCTGATATTCATGGGCGATTGTTTAATGTAATTGGACAAGCCATTGACGGAATGGAGCAACCCAAAGCCGAAAGGTACATGCCCATTCACCGCGACCCACCCACGTTTGAAAATCTTTCAACCAGTAAAGAAGTTTTGCTTACCGGAATTAAAGTAATCGACCTTATTGAGCCCTATATGAAGGGTGGAAAAATTGGTTTGTTTGGTGGAGCCGGAGTAGGAAAAACGGTTTTGATTATGGAAATGATCAACAATATTGCCAAAAACTATTCGGGAATGTCTGTTTTTGCAGGTGTTGGTGAACGTACTCGTGAGGGTAACGATTTGCTTCGCGAAATGATTGAATCGGGCGTTATTCGTTATGGTGATGCTTTTGAAAAAAGCATGGAGGCTGGAAACTGGGATTTGTCATTGGTGGACAAAGACGAATTGGCACAATCACAAATTTCGTTGGTTTTTGGTCAAATGAATGAACCTCCTGGAGCACGTGCTCGCGTTGCTTTATCGGGCTTGACTTTAGCAGAATATTACCGCGATGGAGACGAAACAACCGGCGGTCGTGATATTTTGTTTTTTATTGATAACATTTTCCGTTTTACCCAAGCAGGTTCTGAAGTTTCTGCTCTTTTGGGTCGAATGCCTTCAGCGGTTGGATACCAACCAACTTTGGCAACAGAGATGGGAATTATGCAAGAACGCATTACGTCTACAAAAAGAGGATCTATTACTTCTGTTCAAGCGATTTATGTTCCTGCGGATGACTTGACTGACCCCGCACCTGCAACTACTTTCTCGCATTTGGATGCAACGACCGTTTTGAATAGGAAAATTTCGGAATTGGGGATTTATCCTGCCGTGGATCCACTCGACTCTACATCTCGCATTTTAACACCGGATGTGGTTGGTGAAGAGCATTACAACACGGCTCAGGCCGTGAAGGAAATCTTGCAGAAATATAATGAATTACAAGATATTATTGCTATTTTAGGAATGGATGAACTGTCGGATGATGACAAATTGGTTGTTCACAGAGCTCGTCGCGTTCAACGTTTCTTGTCACAACCATTCTTTGTTGCAGAACAATTTACCGGTCTTCCAGGAGCATTTGTTTCCATTGAAGAAACCATCAAGGGTTTCAAGATGATTTTAAATGGAGACGTGGACGAGTATCCTGAAGCCGCATTTAACCTTGTGGGAACTATTGAAGAGGCAATTGAAAAAGGTAAGAAAATGATGGCTGAAGCCAAATAATGAAAGGAAAAAGAGATGAATTTAGAAATAATCACTCCTGAAAGAACAATCTTTAAAGGCTATGCCAGTTTGGTACAAATGCCTGGTATTGATGGTTTGTTTGAGGTTTTAACGAATCACGCTCCGATGATTGCTGTGCTAACAAAAGGACGAGTGAAAATTAAAAACGAACAAGACAAGCTAGAATACATCGATATTAAAGGTGGTGTTGTAGAAGTTCTTGCAAACAAGATTACAGTATTGGCTGATTAAATTTATTGGTACTTATTAAAACTAAAAAAGAGTCTGAAAGCATTCAGGCTCTTTTTTTGTCTGACAATATGACACTTCATACATTGCATCACTCTTGTATAATTGCCAATAATGGAAGAAATGTCAGTAAATACCATTTGGCATAAAATTAGACTGATTAGTAAACAACAAAAAAAATGTTTAACCAATTAAAATTTCTAATTTATGACAAAGTTAAGTATTAAACCTTTGGCTGATAGAATCGTTCTTGAGCCAGCTCCTGTAGAGCAAAAAACATCGGGTGGAATTATTATTCCTGACACTGCAAAAGAAAAACCTCAAAAAGGAACTGTTTTGGCAGTCGGTCCTGGTAAAAAAGATGAACCTGTAACGCTAAAAGTAGGCGATCTTGTTTTGTACGGAAAATATGCTGGAACAGAAATCAATGTTGACGGAAAAGATTTACTCATCATGAGGGAATCTGACATTTACGCAGTTATATAATTACTGAATCACTAACAAAATTTAAAAATAAATAATTATGGCAAAAGAAATCATTTACGATTGGGATGCAAAAGAACGCTTAAAAAAAGGTGTTGATTCATTAGCAAACGCAGTTAAAGTAACCTTAGGACCCAAAGGTCGTAATGTAATCATCGATAAAAAATATGGTGCTCCTCAAATAACAAAAGATGGTGTTACCGTAGCAAAAGAAATTGAATTGAGCGATGCTGTTGAAAACATGGGTGCACAAATGGTCAAAGAAGTGGCTTCAAAAACCAATGACCAAGCAGGTGATGGTACTACTACCGCCACATTATTGGCACAAATTATGTTTGGTACTGGTTTAAAAAGCATTACCTCAGGTGCCAATCCAATGGATGTTAAAAGAGGAATCGACAAAGCCGTTGAGGCGGTTGTTGCAGATTTGAAAAAACGTTCCCAATTAATTGGAGATGACATAAGTAAAATCGAACAAGTGGCCACTATTTCAGCAAACAACGATAGCTTTATCGGAAAATTGATTGCAGAAGCCATGAGCAAAGTTAAAAAAGAAGGTGTAATTACCATTGAAGAAGCAAAAGGAACCGATACGCTTGTAAAAGTTGTAGAAGGTATGCAATTCGATCGTGGTTACATCTCGCCATACTTTGTAACCGATACTGAAAAAATGGAAGCTGTTTACGAAAATCCTTTTATTTTGCTTTACGATAAGAAGATCAGCAATATGAAAGAATTTCTTCCAGTTCTTGAAAAGGTTGTTCAAACAGGTCGTCCTTTGTTAATCATTAGCGAAGATTTAGACAGCGAAGCATTGGCAACTTTGGTTGTGAATCGCCTTCGTGGTTCGTTGAAAATTGTTGCCGTTAAAGCTCCTGGCTTTGGCGATCGTCGTAAAGAAATGTTGGAAGACATTGCCGTACTTACCGGTGGAACTGTGATTAGCGAAGAAAAAGGATATAAATTAGAAGATACTGAACTTGATTCCTTAGGTCAAGCCGAAAAAATTACGGTGGACAAAGAAAATACAACCATTGTTAGCGGTAAAGGTGAAAAATCCGATATTGATGCTCGCATTGGTATGATTAAGGGACAAATTGAAAAAACAACTTCAGATTATGACCGCGAGAAACTACAAGAGCGTTTGGCCAAGTTGGCAGGCGGTGTTGCTGTAATCTACGTAGGTGCCGCATCAGAAGTGGAAATGAAAGAGAAAAAAGATCGTTTTGACGATGCTCTTCATGCTACTCGCGCAGCCATTGAAGAAGGAATTATCCCCGGTGGTGGCGTTTCATACATCAGAGCCATTAGTGCTTTAGATTCACTGAAAGCAGATAGTGATGATGAGAAATTTGGCATTGACATCGTGCGTCGTTCTTTGGAAGAACCCCTTCGTCAAATTGTTTTGAATACCGGACATGAAGGTTCTGTGGTTGTAAATAAAGTAAAAGAGGGCAAAGATGACTTTGGTTTTAACGCTCGCACAGAAGTGTATGAAAATTTACTAAAAGCAGGTGTTATCGATCCTACAAAAGTAGCTCGCGTTGCACTCGAAAATGCTGCTTCCATCGCTAGTATGTTGTTGACAACAGAATGTGTGTTGGCAGAAATTAAAGAAGATGAACCCGCTATGGGCAACCCTGCAATGGGTGGTATGGGCGGAATGGGCGGCATGATGTAAAATCTATGTTTACTCAGTAAAAAAGAAGATTCCCTTTCGGAAATCTTCTTTTTTAATTATCTATGAGTAGATGATTATGTTTGTAATCGGTAGTCGGTAATCTGTGGTCAGAGGGGAACAATCTCTGCTCTCACACTCACACTATTTTTAGTTAACCAGTTACTCAGCTTTCTCAGTCACTTTATTTCAAACAACTAATAAGTGGCACCAGCTTCTGCATATCCACAAGCCATGCCAACAAGTAAATCAAAGTCTTTGTTTTTCGTTTTCATAGAATTGAAAATCCGATTAATAACTTGACTTTTGATAAGCATTGCAAAACTAATGGGATAGTTAATGTCATATATCCAGCTCATTTTCAGCAATTTAAAATCGTCTAATGTGCGGATGTCTCTATAGTCAACCATTCGAGCATTTCTCAAGCTATCCAATACTTTTTCCGAAACTTCGGGAATATCGGGCAGGTCTAGTTGGAAGGCTTTTTTATTGCCGGCTTCTGAAGATTCGTAGTACTCGGCAATGGAGGTGAGGGTATCGATTTTGTCGGCATCTCGAAGTGTTTTAGCTAGGGCTAATTCAAGTTCGTCATCGCCGATGGGTTGAACTTTTTTATTGTGTTGTTTGATGGCATTTAAAATTGCTTTTTGTTCTGCACTATCAAAAAAGCTCAAATAATTTTCCGTTTTCAGAATTTCCACTGCTTTTTCGCCATGATCAAAAGATTTTGAATCATCGAAAGTGCTAAAATGTTTCAGCTGTTCAAAGCGGGCAATATCATGAAAAATCCCACATGCTTTTGCCATTAATTGATGCCGAGGCAGTGAAAAAACAAAAAATGAAATATTGGAACAAATTGCTGCAACCCCTTTGGAATGAGTGATTTTAAATTGAATTGAATCCAAAATCCGAGGATCTGAAATTTCCAAATACCGACTTGTGTACTTGTCAAATAGGCTTTCTAAATTTGTATATTCCATTTTTTTATTATTTGATACAAAATTAATAGAATTATCCGTAATCCGCCAATATTATATTATTTAGTGTTCGTACCAATGCTCTATGTTTTTTGGGATGTATTATGCAGCACTGCCTTTTTCTATTCTGTTTTTTCCCGCTTTCGCTTTTTGGTGGATGGAGGTTTTGTATTTGTTTGGATTTAGTTTTAGGCAGGCATTGTAGTATTTTAGAGCAATCTTGTTCTCTTTTTTAATTTCATGCATAAAACCAGCCATCAGGCACGAGTTTGCAGCATAAAACCAAGCTTTGTTGGAGGCTTGTGCAATCACGGTATTGTAATATTTTAATGCCGTGGTTTCATCTCCTTTTTCATCGTAAATTCGGGCTAAACGGTAGAGATATTCAATGTTTTTTTCGCTAACTATAGGCTCTGTTTTATACTGTTTTAGTACTTCTAAGGATTTGTCGTAATATCCACCATCAAATAAAAGCCTAGCTTTTAATAAAATTAAATTTGGTTTTATTCCAGAATTTGCCTCTTCAATAGCGGCATTGTCCGATTCGGAATTTTGAAGACCAAATTTGAGTACATTTTGAATGTGTTCCTGATATTTAACAGATGTATTGTTTAACAAATAGTGCCATGCAATTCGCTGGTAGGTTGCTTTTACATAGTTTTCGTTCGAAGTGTTGAGCACGTATTTAAAGAAGTAAGTCACGGCTCTGTTGTCCATTTTGTTTTGCAAAGCAATTCCAGTTAGATAATCGATATATGAGAAATTCAAAAATGATTCGTCAAAATTCATGGATAAAAGAATTTCAATGGCATGATCATTCATCCCGTTTTTCATCATAAAATCAGCACAGACAAAAGTCAGCAGTTTGTTTACAGAAATTTCTTTTTCTATTTCAGGATCAAATAAAATAGCTTTAACTCTGTTTTCGGCTTTTGCAATCGGGTCGAATGTTTGAATTACAGCAATTTTCAGGCAAGTTGCTTCAGGATAAAAGCAATTAAAAAGCGTGTCGTTTTGTACCGACCTATGGTATCTGTTTATTTCTTGGATGCCTTTTTCGATAGATCCCGACAGCGAAGCTAAAGATGCAGCCCACTTTAGATCGTCGGGAATGCTTCCAGTAATCAAATTTAGCAATCCAGAGAGTTTTAAATTGTAGTCAAAATTGGGATATTTTTTCCGATTTAAATTCGAGAGCAATTTGGCTTTACGTAAATCAAAAGCAGCTCTAATTTTTTCATTAAATACAATTCGAGCCATCGATCTATGAAAATACAATTCAGCAATGATAGCATCTTTAATGGGCGATTCTGTAGCGATGTTTTCAAAAACCGAAATTTTTTCCGAACACTGAGTTTTGAAGTTTTCAAATTCGCTTTTGTTGGTGTTTACCAGCAGTTTTACCAAGTCGGCATAATTGCTAACAAAGAGGTAGGCTTGGTTTTGGGAATCTGTTTTTTGTGCCTCTGCAAGCATGGTTTTTGCTTGTTCGGTTTGCATGCGTGAAGCAAAAAGATAGGCATTTGAACACGTTTGATTGAAAACTACGTGGGATTGACCTATGGAGTTGTTAGAAAAAATCAAAAAGAAGAGTAATCCAAAAACAGAAAACTCTTTATAACAAAACATAAAGAGTTTTCCAAAAGTTATTAGTAGCTTATTCAGCTTGATCGACTTGATGAGCAATGTTTGATATCTCTTCATCTACTAGGATTCTACCGCAATATTCGCAAACAATAATTTTTTTATGCATTTTAATGTCCAGATGTCGTTGAGGCGGAATTTTGTTGTAGCAACCTCCACACGCATCTCTTTCAACTTGAACGATGGCCAAGCCGTTGCGAGCATTGCCACGAATGCTTTTATAGGCTTTTAGCAATCGTGAGTCGATTTGTTGTTGAAGTTCCTGAGACTTTTCTGAAAGTTCTTTTTCTTCTTTTTCGGTTTCGGCAATAATGTCATCCAATTCACTGCGTTTGAGTTCTAATTCGTTTTTCAAATGAGACAAATTATTGTTGGTTAACTCAATTTCGCTCTTTTTGTTTTCCATGGTAATCAAATGTTCTTTTAGCCTTTTTTCGTTTAAGGTAATTTCCAGATTTTGGAAATTTATCTCTTTCGACAAAGCTTCGTATTCACGGTTGTTACGAACATTGTTTTGTTGCTCTTCGTACCTTTTAATCAGGGCTTTAGATTCTTTAATTGAAGCATTTTTTTCTTGATTTATATCTTCAATTTCTTTAATTTCTTCAAGATATTTATTGATTCTGGTTTCCAGGCCACTGCATTGGTCTTCAAGATCTTGAACTTCAAGAGGAAGCTCGCCACGAATCGTTCTAATTTTATCAATTTTTGAATCAATTAGTTGAAGTTTGAATACAGCCACTAATTTGTCTTCTACGGTAATTTCATCAGAAGCGTTTTTTTCTACGTCTACTGAGTTTACAGGCATTGCTTTTTTTTCCTGTGATTGTATCTCTTCCGACGTCTCTTTTTTGCGGGTTGTTTTTGCCATATCTATTTACTAATTGTCTTTTGTTTGTATATTATAAATAATGTACAGGATTCTCACTGTTTTTTGCTTTAGTGCATGCAAAGTTAGGAAATTTTTTCGTCAATACGTCAAATAAAATATCTTGTATCATCTTTTCGCTCTCAAAGTGTCCTATATCTGCGATTAGCAGGCGGTTTTGATAATCAAAAAAATCATGATACTTGATATCTCCGCTGATAAAAATGTCTGCTTTTTCGCGTACCGCTGAATTTATCAAAAAAGCACCACTTCCACCAGAATATGCTACTCGATGAATTGTTTTGGATAAATCGCTCGAATTATGTCGAATGATTTGCAGTTGAAGTTTTGATTTTAAAATTTCTAAAAAATCTTTTGCAGGAAGAGATTTGGGCAAATTGCCCACAATGCCGGCACCCACTTCGGGATTTAGATTTTTTAAAGGAATCAAATCGTATGCTACTTCCTCATATGGATGAGCCTTAATCATAGCAGATAAAACGACGTTTAGCAAATGTTTTGGAACAATGGTTTCGATTTTTTGCTCTTTCTCAAAATGGATTTCATTTTTAATGCCTACGTATGGAGTGGCAGATTCATTGCCTCGAAAAGTACCAAAACCTTCTGAATTGAAAGAACAGTTGTCGTAATTTCCAATCTTGCCCGAACCTGCCATAAACAAAGCTTCTCTTACATTTCCCGTATGATCTTCGGGACAAAATACGATAAGCTTGAATAGATCATTTTCAACTGGACTTAATATCTTTGTGTTTTTTAGTTCCAATAAGCCGCCAATATAGCCATTTATGCCATTTTTAGAGTTATCCAAATTGGTATGAGCAGCATAAATTGAAATATTGTTTTTAATTGCCTTGATAATGATTCGTTCGCTGGATGAACTGTTGTTTATTTTTTTTAATCCTTTGAAAATCAATGGATGATGCGAAATTATGAGATTTTTATTTTCAGCAATGGCTTCATCTATAATTTTTTCGGTAATATCAAAACAAATTAATATCCCAAAAACTTCATTTTGCGGATCGCCAATTAATAAGCCGCTGTTATCATAATCCTCCTGATAAGCCAAAGGAAATACAGAATCTAAGTATTGACAAATTTCAAATGTTTTCATACACGTTTTTTTACAAAAGTAAGATTTTATCAATTACGAATTAAAAATTCCGAAAATCCATTATCCAAAACCGATTGCCAATCACGGATTACAGATTGCTATTTCTGCCGTCAGGACTTTTTTCTTTTCGCAATCTTTTCCTCAAATTAGTTCGGCACAGCTCACTTCATCGCCTAAAGGATGAATTGCGAAAAGACGAAGTGTAAATTTTGCTCGTTTCATTTTCCATCCTTCGAGGACAGAGGTAAAGAAAATGAAGCAAAATTAGTCTTACAATATCTTTTTAGTTTTTTTAGAGGTTTTTTTTATAATTGTCAGACAGTTGGAAATTTCACAATTTAAAACGTACTTCTTTTTTATGTTATAATCGTGTTAAAAACTTCGTCAAGATAATTATTTTAATCTCTTTTATAATACCTTTGTTTCGTAATTCTACGAAATACGAAATATGACAAAAAAAGCAGATTATTCCGAAGACCAAGTTAAGCTTGCTCGCTATGCAAAGGCATTGGGACATCCGGCAAGAGTATTGATTTTTGAATATTTGATAATAAATGCCAGTAGCTGCTGTTACAGTGGAGATATGATAGAAATTTTGCCCATTGCTCGCTCTACTTTGTCGCAACATTTGAAAGAATTGAAAAATTCAGGATTGATTCAAGGAGAAATAAATCCTCCCATGATAAAATATTGCATCAATCAAAAAAACTGGGAAGAGGCTCAAAATCTTTTCAAAAATCTTTTTTTAGAAAATAAATTATAAACCATAAATAATTTAAAATCATGGAAATTAAAATTTTAGGAACCGGATGTGCGAAATGCAAAACATTGGAAGAAGCTGTTCGTAAAACTGTTGCAGAAATGAATATCGATGCAAACATTACTAAAGTTGATGATATTATGGACATCATGGAGTATGGAATTTTACGCACTCCTGGACTCGTTATTGACGATGAAGTAATGGCTTCGGGGAGAATGCTTTCAGTTAATGAAATCAAAGATTTTATAAACAAAAAAATCTAATCTTATGAAACTTTATTATTCTGTTTTTGTTTTTTTAGTTGCATTTTCTTTGGTGTCATGTCAACCTAAAGAAGTGGATGCAAATCTTGAAAATAGTACTGAATTGTCGCAAGAGATGTCGGAAATATCGCTCATCTATTTTCATGGCGATAGACGTTGTCCCACTTGTATCGCTGTAGGAGAAGTTGCAGAAAAAACTTATTTTGAAAACTTTTCTGATAATGAAAAAATTCAGTTTTTAGAAATAAATATTGATCTACAAGAGAATGAAGCCATTGCCGAAAAATATGAAATTGCTGGCTCGTCCCTAATATTGGACATTCAAGGAAAAGTGGAAGATATTACAAGCTTCGCTTTTCAAAATGCTAAATCAAATCCCGAACTTATCGAAAAAAAAATTATTCAATTGGTAAAGAGCGGTCTTTAAAACATAATAAATGAATTTTTTACAAGATTTAGCCAACCATTCCGAATATGGTATTTTAATTGCCCTAGCACTTGGATTAATGACAGCCATTAGTCCTTGTCCGCTGGCTACTAATATTACTGCTATTGGTTTTATTAGTAAGAATTTGGAGAACAAAAAACGTGTTTTTTTGAGTGGTGTTTTTTACACTTTGGGGCGTGTTTTTTCATATACAACCATCGGTGTAATTTTATATTTTGGAGCAAGTCAATTTCAAATACAAAAACTTTTTCAAGCTTGGGGCGAAAAATTGTTGGGACCTATTTTAATTATGATAGGGTTATTTATGTTGGATATTGTCAAAATTAAATTTCCAGGATTTAATTTTTCCGAAAAAATAAGCAAACAAAAAGGACAATCATACTGGAGTAGTTTTCTCTTGGGTGTAGTATTTGCCTTAGCATTTTGTCCATATAGTGGTGTTTTGTATTTTGGAGGATTAATTCCCTTAACAATAGCCAGTCCTTATGGTTTGTTTTTGCCAATTATTTTTGCTCTTGCCACCGCACTTCCCGTTATTATTTTTGCTTGGCTTATAGCATTCACGCTTGGAAGCGTTGGGACTTTATACAATAAAATAAAAGTTTTCGAAAAATGGTTTAGGCGTATTGTCTCCATTTTATTTATTGTAATTGGAATTTATTATGTACTCATTTTCTTCTTTTAATCTACGTAACTAAAAAAATGTATTATGGATTGGAAAAAAGAATTTAAAATTTTAGGATGGATTTCTACGATTTTTCTTTTTGTATTTTTTATGCCTCTCGAGAATCTTGAATTTCGTCAAGCCATTGATGCAAGTTTGGATTTGGCTCGTTGGTACGCACAAGAGCATGTAATTTTGTGTTTGTTGCCCGCATTTTTCATTGCAGGAACCATATCTATTTTTATAAGTCAGGCAGCGGTTTTAAAATATTTTGGAGCCAACGCCAAAAAATGGCTGGCATATTCTATTGCATCCATTTCAGGAAGCGTGCTGGCAGTTTGTTCGTGTACTATTTTGCCTCTTTTTTCGAGCATTCATAAACGAGGAGCAGGATTGGGACCTGCCGTAACGTTTTTGTATTCGGGACCTGCCATTAATATTTTAGCCATTATCCTAACGGCTCGAATTCTTGGCTGGGAATTGGGCATGGCACGAACCATTGGAGCAATTATTTTTAGTATTTTAATCGGTTTGAGCATGGTTTTTATCTATCGGAAAGAGGAGCGTGTGAAAGCAAAAGAACAAAAAGAGTTTAAATCGATCCCCGAAAAAAGGCCCCTTTGGCAAACCGCTACTCATTTTTTTATTCTGGTTGCGATTTTAGTTTTTGCTAATTGGGGAAAACCAGCAAGCGATGATATTGGCAGTGTGTGGTTCTATTTGTGGTCTTATAAATGGCACATTACTTCCTTATTTAGTATTGGATTAATGTTTTCACTGATTTATATTTTGGAAGTTAAATGGTATAAAGTGCTTTTGGCAGCCATTCCTGTTGCTGTCGTTTCATTGCTTACGGCAAATCCATTACTTTCGGTACTTGTTGGAATAGTTGGACTTGCTACCATTACTATTTGGGACGGTGGCGAAAACCGCGAATGGACCTATTCTAGCTGGGATTTTGCCAAACAAATTATTCCACTTTTGGGAATTGGGGTGATAATTGCTGGCTTTTTATTGGGATCAACACATGATGATGTAGCTCTTCAGGGTATTATTCCAAATGAGTGGGTAGCCACTTTTGTGGGCGGAAATTCATTGACGTCGAATCTTTTTGCATCTGTTTTTGGAGCTTTTATGTATTTTGCCACCTTAACAGAAGTTCCCATCATTCAAGGTTTGCTAAACAGCGGAATGGGGCAAGGACCCGCTTTGTCGTTGCTGCTCGCTGGACCTGCATTATCCCTTCCAAATATGCTGGTTATCAGAAGTGTAATGGGAACAAAAAAGACTCTGGTTTTTGTAATCCTCGTTATTGTTTTTTCAACTTTGGGAGGAATGATTTTTGGAAATATGGTTTGATTCAATGAAGAATAAAAATTACGAAAATCCATTATCCCAAACCGCTTACCGATTATGGAACACTGATTACAATTTCTGCCGTAAGGTACTTAGTCACCTGGTCACCCAATCACTTTCTTACTGTTTTATAAAAAAACGATAGCCCTAATCCGATGAAAAGGAGTGTGCTCCCAATTGCAAAAGCGTATAAGCCTGCTGTTTCGGGATAATTATCTTTCATAAATGCTACAATTTGAGGTCCAATGATTCCTCCAACGCCCCAAGCTGTAAGTACGACACCATATAAGGTTGACATAAGTTTAGTCCCATAACTATCGTTGATGAGCGAAGGAATAACTCCAAAACCACCACCGTAGCACAAGAGAACGATACAGACAAATACAAAAAACCAAACAGGATGGGCAACAAAAACAAGTGCTATAAAAATAAATGCTTGCAGTGCCAATAAAATTCTGAACGTTGAGATCCGTCCAATTTTATCCGAAATTGTTCCCCAAAAAAAACGTCCCAATCCGTTAAAAACGGAGCTAACGGCAATAAGAGTTGCTCCAGTTGTATTTAGACGGCTTATTACTTCTGCATCGCTAAAATCCGTCATTGAAGGCATGCGCAATTTCAATATGTCCTGAAGAAGGGGAGACTGGAAGGAGATAAAAATCATTCCGGCCACTACGTTTATCATAAATATAAACCAAATAATGATAAATGACTTTGAAAAAATAAATTTAAATGGAGATATGTTTTCCGATACAAGAGGCTGATCGACTTTCGCTTCTTCTTCCTTTTCAGGGGGAAGTTTCATAAACGAGGCACAAAAAGGTAGCACCACAATTAGGGTAAGGCCAATGTATAAGAAAGTCTTGCTTAGGCTATCATTGCTCAAATGCAAAAATAGTGGTGCTAGAAATTTCGACATCACCAATGCACCCAAACCAAAGCCCATAACGACCATTCCTGTCGCTAATCCTTGGTTTTTTGTAAACCATTTTGATACCGTAGCAACCGGTGTAACGTATACCAATCCTAAACCTGTTCCGCCCAAAATTCCAAAAGCGAGGTACAATAGCCACAAAATATTTGCCGAAAGGGCATAGCCCGAAATGATGTATCCCAAAGCATAAAAGAGACTTCCAATAATGGCTAATTTTCGAGGCCCGTATTTGTCAATTTTAGTTCCTCCCCATGCTGCACTTACACCCAACATAAAAATAGAAAGACTAAAAGCCCATGCTACTTCCGTATTTGACCAGCCTGATAATTTTGTGATTGGAATCTGAAAATAACTCCACGCATAAACTGTCCCTAAACCCAAGTGAGTTAGCGTACCCATAATGGCTATAAACCATTTCTGATCAATCTTTTTTATCTTCATATCTTTATCGTTTGCAATACATCTAAAATTATCAATAATTTCTTGAGACAAATATATACAAAAAATGAAGCAACTCAATATTCAATTAACAATTATGAATTAAGAATTAAAGATTGTGAATTATCGCAGTCACTCCGACATTTCATGAAAAACTAATTACATCCCGAAAAACCTCTTTTTAGTCGAAATAAAGAAAACTTATGAAAGAAATTGCAGAGTGCATCAAATTGTTGATTAAATTTACAGATTAATTTATGCTTTATGAATTGGATTAAAAAAACATTAATTACAGCTGTCCTTCTGTTTATCTCATTGTTAATGAGTCTTTTTGCTCAGGAAGTTAGGCAGTGGTCTTTGGAAGACTGCATTGATTATGCTTTACAAAACAATATACAAATTAAACAACAACTTTTAAATGAGGAGCTGAGCCGACAAGATGCTTTGCTTAGCAAAGGTGCCTTTTTGCCCAATTTAAATGGTTTTGCATCCCATTCGTATAACTACGGCCGAACGGTCGATCGTTTTACCAACCAATTTGCTGAATCACAAGTACAAAGCAACAATTTTTATGTCTCTTCTCAAGCTACCCTTTTTAGTGGTTTCAGAATTTATAACAGTTTTCGTCAAACGCAACTCAATCTACAGGCAAGTGGTTATGAAACAGAACGCTATAAAAACGACATTGCTTTAGGAGTAGCCACTGCTTATTTAAATGTTCTGTTTGCAAAATCATTGTTTGACAATGCAAAATTACAAATTGACGCTACTGAAATTCAGCTTAATAGAACCCGAAAACTGACGGAAGCAGGCGTGTTGTCAGAAATCAATGCCTTGAATATGGAAGCTCAATTTGCTGCCGAAGAATTAACTCTGATTAACGCAGAAAATCAGTTGAGTATGGCTTATTTAAGCTTAGTTCAAATGCTCGATTTAAAAGAAGTGGGTTCTTTTTCGGTAATAGAGCCCAATATTCAGATTGATGGAATTCAGGAACTTCTGTTGACACCTTTCCAAATTTACGAAATTTCAATCAAGAAAATGCCCGAAATTCAAGCAGGTATATACCGATTGAAAGCAGCTCAAAAAGGACTTCTTGTGGCCCGAAGTGCTTATAGCCCTCAATTGACAATTCAAGGTTCGATTGGAACAGGATTTTCGGGAGCCAGTAAGGAAATTAAAAGTTTTGCGCTTCGCGGACTCGATACCATTGGATTTGTTCCGGCAACCAATGATGTAGTGGTGGCACCCGGTTTTTCGTATAATTATGCCACAAAATCTTTTGAAGATCAGATTAATGACAATTTAAATCAAACCATTGGTTTTAATCTTTCTATTCCCCTTTTTAATGGATTTCAGGTTCGGAGTTCCGTAAATCGAGCCAAAATTGGCCTCAAAATGGCAGAATATAACAATCAGTTGATTGAAAATCAATTATTTAAAAGCATCCAGCAAGCACATGCAGATGCTTTAGCAGCTTTGAAAAGATATCATTCGGCAAACAAAGCCATGCGGGCTTATAAATTGGCGTATGAGCAAATAGAAGTGCGGTATAATATTGGAAGTTCTAGTTTTTTTGAATTTTCAGATGCTAAAGCAAAATATAATAAAGCCAGTAATGACTTAATTCAAGCAAAATACGATTATATTTTCAAATCAAAAATTATCGATTTTTATATGGGAAAACCATTGCAAATTGAACGTCAATAAATTATGAGAAGAATGAAAAATAAGAAATTAAAATACATAATTATCGCTGCAATAACCGCCATTATTATTCTTTTGGTCATACTTAAGAAAGCAGGATATATTGGGGGCGAAAAAGCAATTCCGGTTACGGTTGAAGAGGTGAGCGTTAGAGATATTACAGAGACAGTGACCGCCAATGGGAAAATCAAACCCGAAGTTGAGGTTATTATCAATCCAGATGCATCTGGTGAAATTGTGGATATTTTAGTCAAAGAAGGGGAGGATGTGAAAAAAGGACAACTTTTAGCAAAAATTAATCCCGAACTTTATGTTTCGAATTACGAACGAATGGTTGCTAATTTAAATACTCAAAAGGCTACTCTTGCCAATTCCAAAGCCAGATTGGCACAGGTAGAAGCGCAGTTTTTGACCGCTGATATCAACTTTAAACGGAATAAAAAACTTTGGGATCAAAAAATTATTTCCGATTCGGAATGGGAAAATATAGAAACTCAGTTTAAGGTTTCAAAAGCGGAAGTAGATGCTGCCAAACAGAGTGCAATTGCATCTGAATATGCGATCAAAAGTGCCGAGGCAACCTTGAAAGAAGCGGCCGACAATCTCAACAGAACCTCTGTTTTTGCACCCATCGACGGAACGGTTTCTTCCCTAACCAAAGAAAAAGGAGAACGGGTTGCCGGTGCATCACAATTCTCTGCAGGTACTGAGTTAATGCGCATTGCAAATCTAAACCTGATGGAAGTTCGAGTGAATATTAATGAAAATGACATTGTCAAAATAAAACTCAACGACACGGCTATCGTAGAGGTGGATGCATATCATAATCAAACATTTAAAGGAATCGTTACATCCATTGCCAATTCAGCAGTGGTAGGAGCTACGGGAACTTTAAGTGCCGATCAAGTAACAAATTTTGAAGTTAAAATTAGAATTTTGCCTGAATCCTACGCTTTTTTAATCAATCCCGACAAGCCCAACATTTCCCCTTTCCGACCCGGCATGTCAGCAACGGTTGATATTATTACCAAATCGACAAAAGACGTTGTTAGCGTGCCCATTCAAGCGGTAACTATGCGAGAAGAGAATGTTGATTCCAAAGAAAAAGAGAAACAAAATAAAGATTTTCAAAAAAAATCGACCCATGAATATGTTTTTGTCTACGATGACGGAATTGCCCGAATGAGAAAAGTCAAAACCGAAGTTCAGGACAATATGTATATTCAGATTTCAGAAGGTTTAAAAGCTGGAGAGGAAGTGATTAGCGGACCTTTCAGCGTTGTGGCAAAAGACCTGAAAGATGAAATGAAAGTGAAAAAAGTGGATATTCAATCGCTCTACCAAACAAAATAATAATGGCCCTGATTTTATCTATTGAAACAACAACCGAAATTTGTTCCATCGCAATTTCTAAAGATGGAAAATGCATTCATTCTATTATCGACGGCGATAAAAATTCTCACAGTCAAAAATTAATACTCTATATCGAAGAGGCTTTTCAGATGTTAGATCTTAAAAAGGAAACTCTGGATGCTGTTGCCGTGAGTAACGGACCTGGTTCGTATACCGGACTTCGTATTGGCATGTCTACGGCAAAAGCGATTTGTTATGCTTTGGATAAGCCTTTAATTAGTTTGTCGACATTGCATGCTTTGGCTCATGGATATTCTGAAAAAACGGACATTCCCGAAAAAGAATATTTCATAATTCCTATGATTGATGCCCGGAGAATGGAAGTTTTTACCTGCATTATTAATCAGAATATGGAAGAAATAGAACCCATTTCGGCAAAGATTCTCGACGAAAATAGTTTTTCTAAAGAGTTGAATAAGCCATGTTTCTTTATTGGGAATGGAGCTGAAAAATGTAATGATCTTTTTGGGAACCATCCAAATGCTCATTTTCCAGATGTCTTAGCATCGGCAGAACATCTGATTTCCATGGCGGAAATCGCTTTCAAAAACAATGATTTTGTGGACATCGCATATTGCGAACCCTTTTATTTAAAAGAATATATAGCAGGAAAACCAAATGTTAAAGGACTTAGATAATCAGCAAACAGAAAAAAAACCACTTCGAATTGTGGCTTTGGTCGACAATACGCCTTTTGGTATGACAGCCGCAGAGCATGGTCTAAAGTTTGCCGAAATTTTTAAATCCGAATTGGTTTTAGTAGCCTGTCATGCTCAAGTAAATGCAGAAAAAGTTGCCCAATCACTGCGATTGAAAAATGAAAATATTCCGATTATTATTCAGAAAGTGGAAAAGCTAAACCATAAAAATTTTCATGCTACTTTGGAAGAATTGAATGCCATTTTGATGGTTTTATCTGTTTCTAAAAACAGAGGATTAAGTTACTTTAGTGCAAAATCAGCATTGAAAATTATCTCAAAATTACGAATTCCAAGTGTTGTTTGTGGCACTAAACCGCCTGAAGAGAATGCGTACAAAGATGTTATGCTACCGCTAAATATCCATCGACAAGCCAAAGAAAAATCTTTGTGGGCGGGATATTTTAGTCGGTTTTACAATGCAACAGTTCATGTTTTATACACTGTTTATAAAGATGAGTATTTAAAGAATAGACTGTATGAAAATGCAAAATTCACCGAAAAATTATATGAAAACCTTGAAGTGAATTACAAAAACCACGTCATTGAAAAAGTAAAACAGGAGATTGATGAATTTGCGGTGGATTATGCCAAACAAATTGGTGCCAGCTTGATTTTGGTCATGACAACACGCTATTATTCCATTTTTGATTACATTTTTGGTCCCATCGAATTGAAAATCATGACCAACGAACATGAAATCCCCATTATGTTGATTAATCAGAGGGATGATTTGTACGTATTATGTACGTAAATTTTTGTTATTTGTTCAGCGAATTTCTTAATCACCGATTACTGATTGCCGTTCATCGATTACCGATTACACTTTCCTTTATTCCAGTCACTCAGCCACTCAAAATAAAGCCCCAAAAGCGATTCACTTTCAGGGCTTGTTTTATATAAAACTTCAATGAAATATTATGGTTTTACTTCACGCATTTTAATTGTTTTTCCGTGTTCTTTCACGATGCGGCCGTACCATTCATCAGAATATGGAGGGAAACTTGGGTTGTAAACATTATACTCATCAGGAATAAATTTTCCGTTTTCCTCTTTTTTGAGATTTCCGTCTAAATATTTTACCATTAAGAATTCACCTAGTTTTTTCCAACGCATGGTGGTGTAATCGCCTCTTTGATGAGAGAATTGAGTTAGCATTTCGCGACCACTGATAGGGTCTTTTTTATATGCTTCAATAGCGATCTTGTCAAAAGCTAAAACATCTGCTTTAAATTGAGATTCCAATTGTTTTTGAACTTTTTGCACGTCAACAATCATATCTTTCCAACGGGTGTATACTTGACTTGAAACCCAATTGAAAACCCAGAAAGCGGCATCAAAAGTAAAAGTTCCCATGTCGCCATTTCCAACTTCAAAAGATCTGGGAGCAGAAGTGATTCCGCAATACATAGGAACATAAACCGTTAAATAAGTATCATCAACGCCAAACCAGTTCACACCACCAATGTGGTCGGGCAACCATGAACGCATTTCTGCAACAAATGAGAATCCTGTTTGTTGAGTAGAGATGGCACGTTCGTGAATATATGTTTCACCTTCGTATTTCCAAACCATTGGACGCCAGCGATAAGGAAGTCCGTAAGGGCCTGCGCCAACATCTTTGGTCATATCGTATGGAGTTCCTGTGTAGTGGTCACGCATCATGTCAAATACATCTTCCAAAGATATTTTTTGGTCGGGTTTCATCCATAATGGCAATCTATTGTTGAAATCTTCACCATTGATGTATGGGAAATAATCATCGGCTGCTTTGCAAACTTTACGGAAACCAGCCCAAACTCGTGCTTCGCAAAAACGTAAAGCGCCAAAATCAAGAGGAGCGTATGCGTCAGCAAAGCTAAATTCTTCATCTTTTCCACTGAAATATCCTTTTTGACGAGCAAAAGTGATAACATCAGATGAATAGATACAGTTTTCTTTATCATTTAGTGGAAAAGTAGTGATACGAGCTTGGTTAGCATGTCCTGAAATATATCCATCAGGAACGCGGCGAGCTACCCAAACAGCTCCTTTAGAGTATTTTTTTGCATCAATTTTTCCTTTTTTATCATAAACAGGAGATCCTTTACCGATGATTTCTAAAATCCACGCCTCGTTTGGGTCAACGATGGAGAAAGATTCGCCAGAACTGAAATAACCATATTCGGCAACTAAATCTGTCATGATTTTGACTGCTTCGCGTGCGTTTTTAGCTCTTTGCAAAGTGGTATAAATCAGACTCCCGTAGTCCATAATCCCGGTGGAGTCTACAAGTTCTGGGCGGCCACCATAGGTTGTTTCGCCAATAGTCAATTGAAACTCGTTCATATTTCCAACTACAGAATAGGTTTTGCGAACTTGTTTTATTTTTCCTAAATATTTTCCAGTGTCCCATTCGTACACGTCAACCATTGTGCCATCGGCGTATTCGGCTGCCGGGCGATAATAAAGTTCACCATAAAGGCCGTGTGAATCCGCTGAGTATGTAACATACGTAGCACCGGTTTTTGATGCTCCTTTGGTGACAATAAAATTGGTACATGCATCTGCCGTTTGGAATATTCCCATAACTCCGGCTAGAACCATCATTAAAAAAGTTTTCCTCATCATATTTATTATAATTATTAGTTTAAAGAACAAACCTACATATTTTTTTGATTTTATCTGATTAATTATCCTTTTTTTAACGAAAGAAAAGAATAGTTTTCATGATTTTTAGCCTGAAAATCATTATTTAATTTCGTTTACTCTTTCATCCAAACTTCATCTACGAAAATAAAGCCTCTAAAACCCGCTCCAGGATGCCAACTTGGAATATCTCCAATGTTTTTTGCAACAACTTTTAAATATCTTGCCTTTATTGGTTTTTTCGTAGAAATGATATATTCGTCGACGCTTAACTCAAATTCGCTGGGGTCTTGTTTGGCTTTCAAACTGCCCAGAGATTCAAAAGTTTTACCATCCGAAGAGATGAAAAACTCAACTTCTGTTGGAGTCCAAATCCATGACTTTACATCCTGAAGAAAACTGCCTCCCACCTCGTTTACAGATATTGTTTTTCCGTAATCTACCATGGCTTCAAAGTCAGTATCTTGATAGCCTTGCCAGTTTCCCAGTCTCCAATTTACAGTCCCTCTAATCCCGTCAACTAAGCCTTCGGGACCGCCTGCTGTATACTGTGGATTGTATTTTTGGGATAAGGTAACCGAAACATTCTTTGGAAGTTTTGATAAAAAAGCTTCTGTTATAACGCTTTTAGTTTCAATTTTTGAATATGATACTGCTTTTAAGGTAGTTGTTTCACTGATGTAAAATGGTTCTTTATATTCAATGGATGTCATATTCGGTTTACTGCCATCAACGGTGTATTTTATTACAACATTTTCTTTGTCATTAGAATAGATTTCTACCAAAATGGAATCATTAAATGTTCGAGCAGCGGTTTGAATAACAGGACTTAAAAGAATTAAATGATCTTTGATTTCTGTGGATGGAATGTTTCCTTCTCCTTTTCCCCATTTTGAGTTATTATCAGCCGACATTTCAAATTTCAAGGTACTTCCTTTTAATATTTCTTGATGAGAAAAATAATTTTTCGAGTACTTTTCATTATTTAATAAGGCATTTGAAATGTGAATATTTTTGGGAGAATTATTTGGAGCATCGATGGTAAATTGTTTTCCATTAGACAGGTTGATGGTCGCTTTTTTAAACCATGGCGAACCAATTACGTAATAATCAACTCCGGGAGTGACAGGATAGAACCCCATTGCGCTCATTACGAGCCATGCCGACATTTGACCACAATCTTCATTACCGCTTAATCCATCTGGTTTTTCAGAATAATGTTCTTCCATAATGCGACGAACGTAGTGTTGAGTTAATTCTGGTTTTTCAATAAAATTGAATAAATATGCAACATGGTGGCTGGGTTCGTTGCCATGTGCATACTGTCCAATCAAACCCGTAATATCAACTTGGTGGCGCCCTGAAGGAGCCGTTTTTGTTTCAAACATTTCAATCAATTTGTCTGCCATGGCTTTTTTGCCACCCATTATTTCGATAAAAGTTGCCATGTCTTGAGGTACATAAAAAGAGTATTGCCATGAATTGGCTTCGGTGTAATGATTGTTAACTTCTGCAGGATCGAAAGGGGAGAGCCAGCCACCGTTAAAACGGGGACGCATAAATCCAGTCTCTTTGTCGAAAACGTGCTTGTATCCTTGTGCTCTGCGAATAAAATAGGAATAATCATCCTCTTTGCCGAGCTTTTTGGCTACTTGAGCAATAATCCAATCGTCGTATCCATACTCTAAAGTTTTGGCTACCGATTCGTGCTCTTTGTCGGATGGAATATAGCCGTATTTGTCCATTTCTGCCAATCCCAAACGGGTTTGCATGGCCGATGATTTCATGGCTTTAAAGGCTTTATTTAAATCAAAATCTCGAATTCCTTTTACCCAAGCATCGTAAATTACAGGCACCGCATGATATCCAATCATGCAATCTGTTTCGTTGGCAGAAAGTTCCCACATCGGCAAAAGGCCGCCTTGTTCATGTTGTGCCAACATTGTACGAATAAAATCAAGCGTTCGTTCTGGTTCGATGATATTCAGAAGCGGATGAAGCGTTCTGTAGGTGTCCCAAAGCGAAAAAACAGTATAATAATTCCAACCATCGGTTTTGTGAATTTTTTGATCTCTGCCACGGTAGCGACCGTCCACATCGTTGTAGATGTTTGGCGAAAGCATCACATGATATAAAGCGGAATAAAAAACCACCATCTGTTTTTGAGTTCCACCCTCTACGGTGATTTTTGAAAGACTTTTTTGCCAATTCTCATCCGCTTGTTTGCGATATTGCTCAAAATCCCAATGAGGCATCTCTTTGTCTAAATTTAATCTAGCTCCTGTGGTATCTACCCCCGAAATTCCAATTTTCAGAAGAATCGGTTTTTTCGTTTTTTTAAAATCAAATCGAGCTTTAATGTTTTTCGAATTTACAAATTTTGTATTTCCAATCGATTTATCATTATTATATATGTCAGCATTGGTAAAAGCTTCCGAAAAGCGGATTACAAAATAGACATGTTGGTTGGTAGCCCATGCTTTTGAGCGACGCATTCCACGAATTTCTTTGTTGTTTACAATTTCTAAATAGGATTCCAGCACTTCATCTCTATGTTCTAAATCCAGAAATACAGAAGGTTTTTTCTTTGCTGGAAAATGATACGCATGCATTCCGCAACGTTCGCTTGCCGTAAGTTCAACTTGTATGTTGTAACGGTCTAAATGAACGGAATAGAAACCTGCTTTTGCAATTTCGTTTTTCTTGTCAAAAGAAGAGGCAAACGCATAATTCACAGGCGAACTCACTCCAACAGCGGGCATAAGCAAAATATCGCCGTAATCGGAAACGCCAGTTCCACTCAAATGTGTGTGCGAAAATCCATAAATGACCGAATCCGAATAGTGATATCCAGAGCAGCCATCCCAGCCGTCTAAACGAGTGTCGGGACTCAATTGCATAAATCCAAAGGGAACTTGAGCTCCAGGATAGGTGTGTCCGTGAGCGTCTGTGCCAATAAATGGATTTACATATTGAGTCAAGTTTTGAGCATGTATGCTTGATAATAGTACCAAAAAGGCAGTTGTTTTTACATACTTTTTAAAATTTCTCATCTTTTTATTTTTTATTTTCAATTGATATTCTTTCAGATACAGAGTTTAAACTATTTGTTTTCAGTGTTTTAATGTCGAAATTAGAGAGGTCGGAACTTTCAATGAAGTATGTAAATCCGGGAAATATATGCATTGCATTTTCGGAAAAAAGAAGTCCCTTGTGCTCTAACCAGAGACCAAAAACGGGCTGACTTGCTTCAATTTTTAATCTGTTTTTTGAATCAAGACCTATTTGTGCTTCTGCATTTGTCAATTTTTTAATCAAATTTGTATTTGGAAAATGGGTGAAATTTCTAATAAAATTCTTTTTATAATCTTGTATTTCAAGAGCATATGTAAAATTGCTGTCTGCCATAAATGAATGAATTACTTGATTGCTTAAATTATTGCATGAAAAATCGAGAGTATCTAAAAGCAGAAGACTATTTTCGACATCGTATCTTCCAATAATTGCTTTTCCTTCGGTTTTATTATTGGTTAAATTGCTGATATAAAACAGGATAGAATCATTTCTTTGAACAATAAAAGGGGCAATTTCTTTATACATTTGTTTCACTCGATAATATAATGCTTTCGGTTGATTAGAAACATCAACAGAAGCCCATGAAATGGAGGGCCAGCAGTCGTTATATTGCCAATAAAGCGTTCCCATGCAATAGGGCATCGCCAAACGATGGGCTGTAATTGCCTTGCCAACGCCTTCGCTTTGAAGCATTTGTGAAACATACACATAATCTTCTATCTGATTTGGAGTTTCAAAGTCCCGATTCATGTATGTATCAATGGTATGTTGGCCTTTTGGATGTTTTTGATGATGTTGGATAAATGGATGTGATAAACTGTCAATGTTGCCTTGCATCATATATTCAAGAGTTGACATTTGGGGATATCCTTGAAATCCATATTCGCTGACAAATCTTCCTACTTTTTCGAAATATTTTTCAAAAGGCTCGTATCCCCACCATACACCCCAATAATGCACATCGCCTTTGGTGTATGCCTCTTTTCGCCCCCAGCCGTTTGCAGGTGAAGAGGGGTGGTAATTTGCATTCTTCGTGTATACGTTACACCATTTTGGCATATTGTTGTAGAATACTTCGTGATTTTCTTTCCAAATTTGTGCTGAATCGGCTTTGGAATATCCAAATTCTTTTTGCCAACCCCAGTTAAACCATCCTTCTGTATTTTCATTATTTCCACACCAAAGGGCAATGGATGGATGTCCGCTGAGTCGCTTTAGTTGATATTCGGCTTCTTCTTTTACGGATTGAGTAAAATCTTTGTTAAAAGGATACATGCTGCAAGCAAACATAAAATCTTGCCATACCAGAATTCCAAGACTGTCGCATAAATTATAAAAAGCCTCATCTTCGTAATAGCCACCTCCCCATACTCGAATCATGTTAAATCCGGCATCTTTGGCTAGAATCAGTAAATCGCGATAGGTTTTATCTGTAATTCGGTGACGAAACACATCTGCAGGAACCCAATTGGCTCCTTTTGAAAATATTTTCTCGCCATTTAGTTCAAAATAAAACTCGGCACCCTCTTCATCTTTGGGTTGTTTTAGCTGAATTGAGCGAAATCCTACTCTTTTTTTGATGGTTTGTTCTCCAAATTTTGGATTTGATAAACGGAATGTCAAATCATAATAATTAGGATGATCAATCGACCACTGTTTGATGTTTTTCAGCTTTATTTCAATTTGTTGAGGTTTGTTGTTGAGTAGTTTTATTTTTGATGAGTGCAAAAGTTCTCCGTTTTCCGAATTTTCGATGGAAAACTCAAAATCCATGGGTTTTTCAAAATTGCAACGTGGGTAAAGTGTAGTGCTCAATAAACCCTTGCCATTGGCAAATTCCGAAGAACGAACAACCACTTCATCCAATAAAAAATCATTCCAAAAAGTGATGGAAACGGGTTTATAAATGGAGGCATTTAGAATTTTTGGAGCCCAGTCCCAGCCAAAATGAAACTGTGGTTTTCGAGCAAAAACTCTGAGTCCTTCGGGCAAGGTAAATGGATATTTCTCGGCTTCTTTTTTAAGAATTTCTTCAATTGGACGAAAAACAAGTTTTATTTGATTGTTTGTCGCTTTTAAAAGATGTTTTACCTCTTTCTTCCAAGGTCGAAAAGCATTGTTGCAGGACAGTATTAAAACGTCATTCAAATATACATCAGCATAAGTGTCAATGCCTCCGAAGCTAATTTCGGCAAATTTGTATTTTTTTAATATGTATTTATCAATATTAAAATGGGTCAAATAAGTCCAAGTTTGTTTGCTCACCCATTGAGATGATTTTTCATGATCTTTTATCAAAGGATCGCTGATAATATTATGAAACATCAAGTCAGTAAAAATGGATCCTGGAACTGTAGCACTGCGATGAAGATTGGAGTCATTGCACGAGAATGTCCAGTTTTGGTCTATCAGTTTGATTTTATTTTGAGCATTGGTCTGAGATAGGCTAAAAAAAAACAAGACCATTAGCGTCGAAAATTTCAAAATATGATATAAACAATGACTTATAAAAACATTTTTCCTTACCATAATCAATATCTTAGCAGTGTATATTAATTTGCTTTTGTGAGCATTGAGACATTTTCAAAATTTAGTTTTAATATTTATTATAGGATTTTGAAAACGAGTGAACTAAAATGAAATTAGAATTTATATAAGAACTCCTTCTTTTATTTCATTTAAAGCAAGAGCTGCTGCTCCAATTAATCCAGTATTCTTGTTAAGTAATTTGGAAGGCAATATCTGTGTTTTTTCCTTAAAAAGTTGCAATACATATTGGTTATAATATTTCAACAATGGATCAAACAAGATGTTTTCTGCTTTTGCCAGTCCACCAGATAAAAAGATGGCTTCTGGGCTTAAAACAGCAGTCAAGTTTGCCAAAGAAATAGCCAACACATCTGCCGTAATATCAAAAGCTTTGAGTGCCAGTTCGTCTCCTTTTTTAGCAGCCATACAAATATCTAATGAGCTTATTTTATCAAACTTTAAGTCTCGTATAGCACTTTTTTGATTTGATTTTTCCAATAGGGATTTCATCGTAACAACGATTCCTGTTGCAGAAGCGTACGTTTCCAAACAACCATGTCTGCCACAACCGCAAAGCCTGCGACTTCTGGAATTAATAGTAATATGTCCTAATTCGCCAGCAAATCCGTCATGGCCGTACAATACTTTTCCGTCGCAAACAATTCCGCTACCCAAGCCGGTTCCTAATGTTATAACAGCGTAATGTTGCATGAATTTTGCTCCTCCGTATACGCCTTCGCCAATGGCTGCTGCGTTTGCATCGTTGGTTAGTACAACTTTTAAACCGGTAGCCTGACTCAGTTTTTCGGAAAAAGGCAATATCCCTTTCCAAAGTAAATTGGGAGCATTATCAATGGTGCCTATATAATAATTTCCATTGGGAGCACCTATGCCTATGCCTAAAAAGTCCTCCTTATTGCCTGTTTTGTCTATGCATTTATCTATTTCGGAAGCCAAAAGTGCAATGTATTCATCAAAGTTTTGGGTGATATTTGTTGATATATTCGTTTGGCAGAGAATTTGGCCAGCTTTATTTATAACTCCAATTTCTGTATTTGTTCCTCCAACGTCAATGCCAATTACAAGTTTTTTTTCCATTTTAAGAATTCAGTATTAATTTTTTATTTGAGGGTGCTTTTACTTTGTAGCCAATAGCACCATAATATAATAGATATAAGTAAGCTATCAGGGGTACGATAAAAGAGTGGACAACGCCAATGATGTCTGCTAAATAGCCTTGAAGTAAGGGCAGTAAGGCACCTCCTAAGATCGCCATTATTAGTATAGAGGAGCCCTGTGCTGTGAATTTACCAAGGTCTTTAATGGCCAAGGTAAAGATGTTTGACCACATAATAGAGTTGAATAATCCGATTGAAATGACACACCACATTATCCATGAAAAATCAAAGAAAAGAGTTGCAGATAATAAAGCGATATTTGCCATTGCAAATAGCATTAAAGCCTTGCTGGGCGATGATTTTGCTAAATAAAACAAGAATAAATTAATCAACATAAAGCCCAGAAAAGGAAGGAAAGTACTAATGGGCATAGATACACCATTGGACATGAATCCTTCTATCCCAACAATTATGAAAATAAATACGAAAATAAGTCCAGAAATAAGGCTCATAGAAATCATTTTTTTCTTTTTTGAATACTTGTCGTTTAATGAGATTGCTCCCAAAAAGCGACCAATCATAGCCCCTCCCCAGTAGAAAGCCAGAAATGACTTTGCATCCATTTCGGCCATTCCCATTGTTTCTCCCAGGTAATTTATGATCATGCTTCCGATGGATACTTCTGCTCCAACGTACATAAAAATGGCGACAAAACCCAGCATTAAGTGGCGATACTTAAAGATTCTAAAGCCATCTTGTGTGCCTTCTTCTTGTTTTATTTCGGGCAATTTTGAAAAATAAAACACAATCGCTATCAAAACAAAAATTCCGGCAAAAATCAAATATGGAATTTGGATTCCTAATGCGGTAATTACATCTCCGCTGTCTGCTAAAATTTTTTCTCCTTTGCTGTTTAGAATGGCCGTTCCCCATTTGTTGAAAAAATGAAAAATAAAATAACCTCCAATAATAGGAGCGATGGTTGTTCCGAGCGAGTTGAAGCCCTGAGCAAGATTTAAACGCGATGAAGCAGTTTCTTCTGAACCCAAAATAGCTACAAATGGATTGGCCGTTATCTGCAAGAGCGTAAATCCTATACCCAATACAAAAAGGGCCGATAAAAAAACGGGATAACTATGCATTTGAGATGCTGGATAAAACATTAAGCAGGCTACTGCCGAAACCAACAATCCTAATATGATGCCATTTTTATAGCCAATAACGGAAATGGGGTCTTTCCATAATGAGATGAGTAGATAGAAGAGGGAGCCAATAAAATAGGCTCCAAAAAATGCAAATTGAACCAACATGGCTTGAAAATAACTTAACTCGAATATTTTTTTCAAATACGGAATTAAAATATCATTCATGCACGTAATAAAACCCCACATAAAGAAAAGGCTTGTTAGAATAACGATAGCCTGTCTCTGTTTTGTTTTCATTATTTTTTCTTTTGAGTTGATTCTCTGGGAATTAGTTCGGTTTGTAAAGTCGTATGTTCAGGGTCTGAACCGGGCTGTTTTATCATTTCGAAAATTCGTTTAACAGCGGCCTTACTGATGTGCTCAACAGGCTGGCTTATCGCTGAAATCGAAGGATTTGTGAGTTGGAAAAGCTCAATGTCGTCAAACGAAAGCAATCCTATGTCATTGGGTACATTTAGATTCATTTCGCGGAGTACTTGCATACAAGCTACTGCTACATTATTATTTATAGCAAAAATGGAATCAATGGGTTCACCGCTATCGTTAATTAAGTAGTTTAGCGATGAGTGTATGCTTTGTTTTAGATTGTGAAAATCCAATTCAACCAATAACTCATTTCCATAATCATAGTCGAAGGCTTTAAGCGATTTAAGATAACCATCGATACGCTCTTGAATAGAAGAGATGTAAATAGGAGTAATTGCAAACATAGCAATGCGTTTAAATCCCTCCGAAACTAAATGTTCTATCCCTTTGTATACTCCTCTAACGTTATCTACGTATATTGAATTGGCTTGTGGATGGTCTTCGAAAAAACGGTCAATTAAAACGTAAGGAATTTTTCTGTCTTCCAGACTCGTCAAAAATTCTGTGTTTGATTGTGAAGATGAAATGATTAACCCATCAACTTGTCGGTCAATCAGCATTTTAATTGTTTTCTTTTCCTTTTCAGGAGACTCATCTGTGCTGCATATCAGAAAAGAATATTCATTTTTGGCTGCTTCATCTTCCATGTATCGAACCATTTTTGAGTAAAAAGGATTGGATATATCCGATAATATCAAACCAATGGTATAAGACCTCCCAGTTCTTAGCCCACGAGCCATAAAACTTGGCATATATTCAAGCTCTTCAGCCTTGCTATAAACCTTTTTTTGAGTTTCTTTACTTATTCCATGCTCATCTCCTTTGTGGTTTAAAACCAAGGATACTAGAGTATTCGATACTCCTAAGCTTTGTGCAATGTGTTTTAGCGATACTTTTTGTTTTTTCATCTTGAATCTCATTTTTTCATTGTGGTAAAAGTATAAAAAATAACATCTCTAAATCAATTTAGCATAAATATTTTTTTCTTTCTATCTTAAATTGATTAATAAACATCTAAAAACAAGTCAAAAAGAGTGCTTTTAGAATTTGAATTTAGTACTTAATACTTATATTTTACAAAAAGACTGAATTTTTTTCAATCCTTTATAATACATCTGTTTCTTGTAATTTTTTTCAAAAATAACAATAAAATACTTGATTAACATCATTTTTTTCAGATTGCATGTTTTTTTTTATAATTTTACGGCAAGTTTTAAAAATTCAATTAATCTAAATTCTTAATTTTTACGATGAAAGTATATCAAACAAACGAGATCAGAAACATTGCATTAATTGGTGGTTCGCGATCCGGCAAAACAACCATGGCTGAGGCCATGTTATTCCATGGTGGAATTATCTCCCGAAAAGGAACTATTGATGATAAAAACACTGTTTCGGATTATCGAGATATAGAACTCGAAAGGCAAGGATCTGTATACGCTAGCGTTTTAAATTCTCAATTTGATGATTGTAAAATCAATATTATAGATTGTCCAGGAGTGGATGATTTTGTGGGAGAAGTCATAACTGCTCTTCGTGTTGTTGAAACAGCATTAATCACCGTTAACGCCAATAATGGTGTTGAGGTTGGAACAGAAGTGGGCTTCCGTTGGGCGAAAAAATCCAACAAGCCGGTCGCTTTCGTAATCAACCAAATGGATCACGACAAAGCAAATTTTGAAGAAACTTTACGTCAAATAAAACAATTGGCTGGCGGTGCAGTTACTCTTGTTCAATATCCGATTGAGGGAACTGGTTTTTCGGCAGTAATTGATTTGATGAAAATGAAAATGTTGAAATTTCCCGTTGGTGGAGGTGCGCCAGAAGAGCTTGACATTCCTGCTGATGAACAAGATAAAGCCGAAGAATTATTGAATATTCTAATAGAAAATGCGGCTGGTAATGATGAGTCTTTAATGGAGATTTTTTTCGACAAAGGCACTCTTTCAGAGGAAGAAATTAGCCGTGGGCTTAAATTAGGTATTATCAATCGTGGAATTTTTCCAGTTCTTTGCACATCGGCCAAAAATGACCAAGGTGTAAACCGTTTGTTGGAATTTATTAAAATTAATTTTCCAGCTCCAAATGAAGTGGCACCCGAAAAAACTACCGATGGTAAAGAATTAATATGTAGCAAAACGGAAGCTCCAATAGCATATGTTTTCAAAACAACCATTGAACCACACCTTGGCGAAATGTCAATTTTTAAAGTATACGGTGGTGAATTTACAGAAGCTATGGATTTGCTAAATCCAAATACGAACAGCAAAGAGCGATTGTCACAAGTTTTGAGCATTGCTGGTAAAAATCGTGACAAACTTGAAAAAGCTGTAGCTGGTGATATTGCAGCAACCATCAAGCTGAAAAATACGCATGCATTAAATACTCTTAATGTTTCAAAAAACTCAAATGACATTGTTGCACCAACAGTGTATCCAGATCCAAAATTTAGAACTGCAATTAAAGCCAAAAACTCATCCGATGAAGAGAAGTTGAGTGCTATTCTTACGGATTTAAAAAAGCAAGACATTACTTTACAAGTCCAATATTCAAAAGAGTTGAAACAAATTATTGTTTCAGGTCAAGGCGAACAGCATATTAATGTTGCAAAATGGTTTATTGAAAAAGTCAATAAAATTGAAATTGATTTATTTCCACCACGAATTCCATATCGCGAAACAATTACCAAAACAGCCGAAGCAATGTATCGTCACAAAAAGCAATCGGGTGGAGCGGGTCAATTTGGTGAAGTACATATGTTAATTGAACCTTGGATAGAAGGAAAACCAAATCAAACCAAATATCCCATTCGTGGAACAGATGAATATCCATTAAGCTGGGGAGGTAAATTGGTTTATAACAATTGTATTGTTGGTGGTTCAATCGACGCTCGTTTTATGCCAGCCATTCTAAAAGGAATTATGGAAAAAATGGAAGAAGGCCCTCTTACAGGTTCCTATGCTCGAGACATTGTTGTAAACGTTTATGATGGTAAAATGCACCCGGTCGATTCCAATGAATTAGCATTTAAATTAGCAGGTCGCCAAGCGTTTAGGGAAGCATTTAAAAATGCGGGACCCAAAATTATGGAACCCATTTATGATGTTGAAGTAATGGTTCCAGCCGAACGTATGGGCGACTGTATGACCGACTTGCAAGGACGCCGAGCGGTTGTTATGGGCATGGATAGCGAAGCCGATTATCAAGTTATTCGGGCTCGCGTTCCATTGGCTGAAATGAATAAGTATTCAACCTCTTTAAGCTCAATTACCAGCGGTAGAGGAATGTATACCATGAAATTCTACGATTATCAACAGGTTCCTGTCGATGTTCAAACAGCTCTTCTTAAAGCATACGAAGAACAAGAAAACGACGACGAGTAGTTGTTAAATATTAAAAACAGCTTGCCAATTTAGGCAAGCTGTTTTTTTAGTGCGCCGAGCATGGCGAGTATATTTGACGGTTCAAGTCCGTTATGGGGGCTATCAGTTGCCAACCATTAGCTCAAGGCAAGGGTGTCCATCGTGAGGTGGAATCTGAAGGAAGCCGGC
>Ga0265295_1001547_pt1 | contig 40120 bp, 38 predicted proteins | sample Munlansysbiofilm_FD_192503 | JGI IMG/M metagenome (GOLD analysis project Ga0265295, IMG submission 192503) | Leachate microbial communities from a municipal landfill in Southern Ontario, Canada - Methane capture system biofilm | ecosystem: Engineered > Solid waste > Landfill > Unclassified ... | reverse complement strand
GTCAGATCATACGGGGAGAGTGCTACCCTCACGGTATCACCAGGAACAATCCTGATGTAGTGTTTGCGCATTTTTCCCGAAAGATGGGCAAGAATGACATGCTGGTTCTGGAGTTCCACACGGAACATGGTATTCGGTAGTGCCTCGCGTACGACGCCCTCTACTTCAATTGCTTCTTCTTTTGCCACAAATCCTCCAAATATCTGCTTAAAAGCTAGGAAATTATATGCACTAGCTTTCTGCGTGTCAACCTAGCATCAGGCAATGAAAATATCCCAATAGCCCTTGATGAAGATTCCAAGGATGATTGCAGGCAGGATAAACTTGAAGTAAAACTGCAGAGCTCTCGGAAATCTCATACCCTCTCCGCTATCAGCTTCAGCGAGGAAATTGTCCCAGCCCCAGCCGTATTTCCAAGTGCAGTAGAGAGTAAAAATCAACGAGCCCAGAGGAAGCAGGGTAGAGCTTACCACAAAGTCCTCAAGGTCGAGTACTCCGGTTCCCGGGCCAAGTGGTTGGAACGATGACCACAGATTGAATCCCAAAACACAAGGAATGCTCAAGATGGCAATGGCGATTGCATTGATCAAAACAGCTTTCTTTCTGCTCATTCCCATGGTGTCGATCCAGAAACTGATGATGTTTTCAAAGACTGCAATAAGGGTACTCAGTGCTGCAAAGCTCATGAACAGGAAGAACAGGGTTCCCCAGAAACGACCACCTGCCATCTGGTTGAAGATATTGGGCAGGGTGATGAAGATCAGTGACGGACCGGCATCAGGTTGGATCCCGAAGGCAAATGCTGCCGGGAAAATGATCAGGCCGCTGCACAGTGCTACAAACGTATCGAGACTGATGATGCGTACCGCTTCACCGGTGAGCCTGTTCTCCTTTCCGATGTAGCTGCCGAAAATTGCAATGCTACCGATGCCAAGGCTCAGGGTGAAGAAGGCCTGGCCCATTGCGGCATAGATGGCGGAGAATACTCCGCTTTCAGCCATGCGGGAGAAATCGGGGATGAGATAGAACTTCAGGCCCTCGGAACCTCCCTTGAGCAGGAGACTGTTGAAAGCCAGGACGATCATCAGGGCCAACAGGCCGATCATCATGAACTTGGTGATTTTTTCAACACCACTCTGCAACCCCTTGGCCACAGGCAGGAAACCGAGCACTACAGCGATGAGCATCCACAGGGTCATGGATAGCGGATTCTCAAGCATACCTCCGAAGAGAGCACCAACGCCGGAGGCGTCAAGACCGCTGAAGTCACCCTTGAGCATATGGACAAGGTAAGAGAGCAACCAACCGGTGATGGTGGTGTAGAACATCATCAGCACATAGTTGCCGATGATGGCAAGCTTGCCATAGACCTGCCAAGGCTTCTTGGTGGGAGCCAGTTTATTGAGTGCAAGGCCAATATTTTGCTTGCTGGCTCTTCCGATGGATAACTCCATAACCATGACAGGGAGGCCAAGAATGACCAAAAAGAGTATGTAGATCAGGACGAAAGCCGCCCCACCGTACCGTCCTGTAATGAAGGGGAATCTCCAGACGTTCCCTAATCCGATAGCGCATCCTGCAGAGAGGAGAATGAATCCAAGTCTGCTTCCCAAAGTCTCACGAGTTGTGTTTTCTTTCATACCGATACTGTTCTCACTTTCCTGTGGTGTAGATGATTGTCAGGAAAAAAACAATCGAACTATTGTAGGGGGAGTGAAACAAAAAATGCAACCGGAATGTGATAAATGTAGCAACGCAATTGACAGAGCCGCCTCACAAGGGCAAGATACCACATAAGAAACCATGCAAGAGGTGAAAGTGATGGCCAATTCAAGAGCATTGCAGGCGTATTTGGCAAACAATACGCAGGTTAGTGAGGCTATGGTCGCCTATACGGCGTCCCTTCAGCAAATCGCAGAGGTCGACATGCAGGTTGCTGCCCGCATCGTCAATGAGCTGGCAGATCAGAGAACCCACTTGAAATTGATCGCCAGTGAGAACTTCTCCTCGATTGCCAGCCAATTGGCCATGGGCAACCTCTTGACTGACAAGTACAGCGAAGGTTTTGCGTATCACCGCTTTTATGCAGGATGCGACAATGTTGACGCCATTGAGGCCCTTGCATGTGAATATGCCTGCAAGCTGTTCGGGGCAGAACATGCCTATGTACAGCCGCATAGCGGTGCTGATGCAAACCTTGTTGCCTACTGGGCAATTCTCAATGCACGGATTCAGGTGCCCTTGCTCGCAGAGCTTGGGATAACCAATCCCAGCGAAATGAGTCGGGATATGTGGAACCAGGTTCGCGAGAAGCTGGGTAACCAGAAGATTCTTGGCCTCGATTACTACTCGGGTGGGCACCTGACCCACGGGTATCGGCAGAATGTCTCTGCCCAGATGTTTGATGCTTATTCCTATTCGGTTGACGAGAAGACTGGGTATTTGGACTATGCGGAGATCGAGCGGCTGACAAATGAGATCAGGCCTTTGATCCTCTTGGCTGGCTACAGTGCATACCCACGCAAGATTGATTTCAAGCGCATGGCCGAAATTGCCCATAGCGTGGGTGCTGTGTTTATGGTGGACATGGCCCACTTTGCCGGCCTTGTGGCGGGCAAGGTCTTCTGTGATGAGTACAATCCTGTCCTGTGGGCTGACGTGGTGACCACGACCACCCACAAGACGCTGCGTGGTCCTCGTGGCGGTATGGTCCTGTGCAAGCAGGAGTTTGCCGAGAGTGTCGACAAGGGATGCCCCCTGGTCATAGGAGGTCCGCTTCCTCATGTGATGGCTGCAAAGGCCATCGCCTTCAAGGAAGCCCTCGATCCCTCATTTGCTGAGTACGCACAACGCATCGTACAAAACTCTGCTGCGTTGGCGAAAGCCTGTATTGCAGAAGGCATCACCGTTGCCACCGGCGGTACGGACAACCACCTGATGCTGCTGGACGTCCGCTCATTCGGCTTGAATGGACGCCAGGCTGAGAGTGCACTGCGTGAGTGCGGGGTTACCCTGAACAGGAATGCCCTTCCTTTCGACCCCAATGGTCCTTGGTACACCAGCGGACTTCGCATCGGAACTCCTGCCGTGACCACCTTGGGAATGGGAGAACCGCAAATGGCTGAGATTGCAGCCATCATTGCGTTGGTTCTCAAGCATACCAAGCCGGTGGTTTTGACCAAGGGTGAGAAAGCTGGCCAACTCAGCAAGGCAAAAGCAGTGACGGATGCAGATGTGAAACAGGAAGCACAAAACCGTGTTCTTGCCCTGCTCGATCGGTTCAAGCTCTATCCAGAGTTGGATTTGGCGTTCCTTAGCCAGTACTTTCCCCTCGACAACAGTGCAAGGTGATGGTAGCATTGACGTTGGTTGGAGGTCCAGGATGAGTAAGATATTGCAGGATTTGCGGTATAGCAAGGATCATGAATGGGTCCGTATTGAAGGTGAGAAAGCCTACGTGGGAATCACCGACCATGCCCAGCATGAATTGGGTGAAATTGTCTTCGTTGAGTTGCCGCCTCTTGGAGAACGGTATGCCAAGGGAGAGGAGATTTCCACCGTCGAAAGTGTAAAGGCTGCATCGGCCATCCTGAACCCCTTGGAAGGAAAGGTCCTTGAGGCAAACGAGGATCTCGATGGGTCGCCTGAGCTCATCAATGAGGACTGCTATGCACATCATTTGTATGTTCTGACAGACTACAAACTGGATGACTATCATGCCCTATTGGATGACAAAGGCTACGAAGCCTACCTGAATACACTTTGATCGTCAGCAGATGCCGCCGTGATGGCGGCATTGCTTTGTCCATATACCGGAGGTAACCATGGTATATCCCTATATTCCCCATACCGATGAGGATCGCAAGATGATGCTCTCCTCCATTGGCTTACAGTCGCTTGACCAGCTCTTTGAGGGGCTTGGAGAGGAACTGCAGCTTTCCGACTCAGTTCCCATCAGCCACGGCAGAACTGAAGATGAAGTCCAGCGGATGATCGATTCCATCGCCCAGAGAAATGTACGGGGCATCCCATTCCTTGGATGCGGTTGTTACGACCATATCATTCCCGCCACGGTAAAGTCTCTCTCCTCTCTCCCATCTTTCGTCACTGCCTATACCCCCTACCAAGCGGAAATGAGCCAAGGGCTTCTGGAGGCCATTTATGAATTCCAGAGCATGATTTGCGAAATCACCGGCTTGGATGTTGCGAATGCATCGCTCTATGATGGTTCCCATGCGGCAAGTGAAGCTGCCAGCCTGATGGTTGGGGCAAAGCGCAAGTCCTCTACTGTACTGGTCTCCAGCACCATTCATCCCTTCATCCTGGCAGTCCTCACCACCTGGGCGAATGGGACCGACAGGACCATACGGATCCTGGACGAGAAAGAAGGGGTGGTGGATCTCTCCAGGCTGGAGGCAGAACTTGATGAGGCTTGTGCAGGTCTCATCGTCCAAAGTCCGAACCGATACGGACTGTTGGAAGATTACCAGGCAGTTTCTGAGACATTGCACAACCATGGCTGCTTGTTTGCCATCCTGAACGATCCCCTGTCGCTTGCCATCCAGAAGAGTCCGGCGGAGTGGGGAGCCGATATTGCCATTGGGGATACCCAATCCCTTGGGTTGCCTTTGGCGTTCGGCGGACCATCCTGCGGATACATGGCAGTGACTGCGAGCTTGATGCGGCGCATTCCCGGACGCATTGTGGGTGCAACCACCGATGCGCAGGGAAGGAAAGGGTTCACCCTCACCCTGCAGGCTCGTGAGCAACACATCAAGCGCGAGCGTGCGACCAGCAATGTGTGCTCCAATCAGGCGCTTGCTGCCTTGATGACGACCATCCACCTCTCTTCACTCGGTTGGTCAGGGATGGTAGAAGCGGCCAACCAAAGCTATGCAAAGGCCCATTATCTTGCCTACCACCTGGCTCAGCTTCCTGGTATCACCCTGATATGGGATAAGCCATTCTGGTGTGAATTCCCCTTGGTGTTTTCCGATGCAAAGAGAATGCGCAAGTTCCTGCAGGAACTACGCAACGAAGGTATCTTTGCAGGGGTCAGGCTTGCCACATTGACAAGGCAAGCGAAGGACGAGCTGGTCCTGCTCGTGGCAGTAACCGAGAAACGCAGTCGTGAAGAGCTTGAGCTCTATCTTGCAGCTGCACGGAGGGTGATGAAATGAGTGAACCGTTGTTGATTGATATGTCCAAGGTAGGAAGAAAGGCCTACTGTTTCCCTCCTCTTGATCTTCCCCGTGGGTTTGACCAAGCATTGCCCTCGCTTCCTGCTTCTTTGAGCAGGCAGACTGCTGCACGTCTTCCCGAGGTTGCCGAACTTGATGTAGTCCGGCATTTTACGCGGCTCTCAAACTTGGTGCACGGGGTGGACAACGGTATGTATCCACTCGGATCCTGTACCATGAAATACAACCCCAAGATTGCCGAGCATATTGCCGGCATGAGTGAGTTTACCCAGATACACCCCCTGCAGGATATCTCTACGGTCCAGGGTTGCCTTTCGGTCATGTACAACTTGTTGGAAGACCTCTCATCCATCACCGGCATGAGCTGGGGGACATTGCAACCCTGTGCTGGTGCCCATGGGGAGTATACCGGACTGAAGATGATCCGTTCCTTCTTTCTCAAACAGGGAGAGACGGCAAGAAAGAAGGTTTTGATTCCGGTCAGTGCCCATGGCACCAATCCCGCCAGTGCTGCGGTGAATGGGTTTGAGGTGGTCAGTGTTGCAAGTGACGAGCGAGGGCTTGTTGATCTTGAGGATCTTGCTTCCAAGCTGGATGACTCGGTGGCGGCACTGATGCTGACCAACCCCAATACGCTCGGGCTCTTTGAACAGGATATCCTGGTCATTTCCAGGATGGTGCATGATGTTGGTGCGTTGCTGTATTACGATGGGGCAAACCTGAATGCCATTCTCGGCATGGCAACCCCAGGGGATATGGGCTTTGATGTCCTGCACCTGAATCTGCACAAGACGTTCTCCACTCCGCATGGTGGTGGAGGTCCCGGAAGTGGGCCTGTCATGGTGAACAGCCGCCTCCGGCCGTTCTTGCCCAAGCCAGATATTGAACTTACTGACGGCGGGTATGTGTATCATTGGGAAAATGAGGAATCTATCGGAAAAGTGAGCAAGTTCTGGGGCAATTTTCTGGTCCTGCTCAGGGCATACGTTTACATCCTCAGGATGGGCAGCGAAGGACTCAGGGCGGCAAGTCGCCATGCAGTCCTGAATGCCAACTATCTTGCTGCCAAACTGGCACCGGTACTTCGCATTCCCTATGGGAAGCGCTGCATGCACGAGTTTGTGGTCAGTTGTTCAGACCTGCAACAGCAGTATGGGGTGAGTGCCCAGGACATTGCAAAAGCATTGATTGATGAAGGGTATCATCCTCCTACGATGTACTTCCCCTCGCTTGTCAGTGAAGCCCTGATGATCGAACCCACCGAAAGTGAGAGTGTGGAGTCCTTGGATGCTTTCGCTGAGACCCTGATCAGACTGGTCAAGCAAGCTCAGGAAGATCCTGCATCCCTGAAGGCGGCACCGCGTACTACTGTGGTCGGTCGACTTGATGAGGTTAAGGCGGTCAAGGAGCCCAATCTACGCTACTGAGGAGCTGAGAGCACATTTTCTTTGCAGTCTTTTCATTGTTGAGGTATCCTTGAAGTATGAAGAGACTACTGATTCAAAACGGACTTCTTGTTGATACGGAGTGGACCAGGCATGCTGATATCTTGGTCGAGGATTCTCAGATCGTGCACATTGCCGCTTCCATTGGCTCTGACGAGGTCCCTGAGGGAACCGAGATCATCCAAGCTGAGGGGCTTTGTATTCTACCAGGCATCATTGATGCCCATACCCACTTCCACCTGGAGAGCAGAGGAACGGTGACTGCCGATTCCTTTGCCGAAGGGAGCAAGTGTGCAGCGTATGGCGGTGTAACCACGGTCATAGATTTCGCAGATGATGACAAAAAGGGCGACCTTGCTTCCTGCAGCAAGCATCGTATCGAAGCGATGCAGGAAGGGATGGCTGTCGACTTCTCCCTGCATCAGGGCTTGTATGCTTTCCGTGACGGATTGGAAGATGAGCTCATCAGCATGAAGAAGGCGGGGGTGAGTGTCATCAAGATGTTCACCACCTACAAGAATGTTGGCTATCTCATCGAAAAGCGGGATGAACTGAAGGCAATATTCAGCCTTTGCAAGAAACACGACATTCTGGTGAGTGTGCATTGTGAGGATGACGCCACCATCCAGAAAATTGATGCACAGTACGAAGGTCCTTACGATCCTGCATCGCACGCCAAGCTCAGACCCAGCGAGGCCGAGGCAAGAGGCATCGATACGGTGGGCTCCATAGCTTTGGAGTTGGATATGCCCCTGTATGTGGTGCATCTCTCCAGCAAGGCAGGACTGCAGAAAGTTCGTGAACTCAGGGCAAAGGGGCTGAGGCTGATTGTAGAGACCACTCCTCACTACCTGTTCCTGGACAAGAGCAAACTCGAAGGAGCAGACGGCGCGCTCTATGTGATGACGCCTCCCCTCAGAAGTGAAGAGGACAATCTTGCGTTGCAAGAGGCCGTGCTCAACGGGGAGATCCAAGTCATTGCCACCGACCATTGTTCGTTCACCGTGGAGCAGAAGATGGCAAGCAATGACTGCAGGACCATTCTTCCCGGCATCCCTGGAACAGAGGAGATGTTGAGCTTGGTCTATTCGTTTGCTGCCAACAGCGGAAGGATCGGCCTGCAGCAAGTGGTGAACCTGCTCAGTACCGCACCTGCCAAAGCCTTTGGACTCTACCCCCGCAAGGGAGCCATTCGTGTTGGCAGTGATGCTGACCTGGTGCTCTTCGATCCGGATGAAGCATGGACAATCAGCAGTGAAACCACCCACTCAGCCAGTGGATACACGCCCTATGAGGGGATGCAGGTGCTGGGCCGGCCGGTCATAACCTATCTTCGGGGAAGGTTGATCATGGGTGATGGCATCTATCTTGGGCTGGAAGGCAATGGTGAGTACATCAAACAGAAAGATGTGGGACGGGGAAAAACCATCATGCATTGAGATACGTACGCAAGCAATTGTGCGGCAGCCATTCGGCTGCCGTATTTCTTACAGAGCAACTCCTGCAATAAATATTGTCACGTTCAGTAGTTTTCACTACACTGTCAGCAAGGAGCAGCCATGATCGAAGGTATTCTGTTTGATATGGATGGAGTTCTCATTGATTCCGAACCGGTAATCTTGCATGCAGCCATGTCTTATTTGGAGAGTCTGGGTGTCAAGACCCAGCCTGAGGATTTCATTCCCTTCATAGGGGCTGGCGATAAGCGATACCTGTGTGGGGTAGCAGAGAAGTACGGCCTCCAGATTGATTTTGAAACAGCCAAACATCCGTTGTTCCAGCTCTATGAGACCTATGCCGTCGACCGTGGCCCGCTTCCTGGTGTTCACCGTCTGATTCGCAATGCCCGCAAGGCAGGCCTCAAGATTGCTCTTGCCACAAGTGCCACCAGAATGAAAGCTGCCATCAACCTGAAAGCCATTGGGCTTGAAGAATCGGATTTCGATCTGGTCGTTACCGGAGATAAGCTCAAGCGCAACAAACCCAGTCCTGACATCTACCAGTTGGCATCCCTGGGAATGGGGTTGCCCCCGGAGCAGTGCCTGGTCATAGAGGATGCACTGAATGGGGTAGTAAGCGGGAAGCGTGCCGGGGCGGCGGTTTGTGCTGTCAACACAAGCTTCACCGTTACTGAACTGTTCGAGGCCGGTGCCGATTACGTAGTCAGCACCCTCGATGCATTTGAGGATTTTTCCACGCCCGAAGCATTCAATGCCCAGCTTGCCTCATTCCGAGGTTCTGATGATCGGGTTGTGTACGGAGCAAACAAGATTTTGGAAGGAGCTCCCTCTCCCATGGGGCCGGAAGCTCTTTTCGCTCTGCAAGTCAGTGAAGCGTATGAGACGCGCAAGCATGCATACACTCCCTATTCTCACTATAAGGTGGGTGCTGCGTTGGTAAGCAGTGCAACAAGTCGTGTCTACAGTGGATGCAATGTGGAAAACTCAAGCTACGGTGCAACCATCTGTGCTGAGCGAAACGCCATCCTCCATGCAATAGCCTCTGAAGGCCCGCTTGGCATCAAGAGCCTGGTTGTGGTGAGCGAAGATGCTCCTCCAGCCCCTCCATGTGCCCAATGCTTGCAGGTTCTTGCTGAGTTCAGCAGACCGGATACAGAAATCCACCTTGTGGATGTAGCCTTTGCAGAAGGCAGGGGAGGAGTGCATCAAACGTTCAAATTTTCTGAGCTTCTGCCACATCCCTTCATTTTTCCCAGTATGAGGTCGTGATGAGACGTTTCCTGCTTCTTGTTCTGGTGCTCCTCACGTTCTTGTTTGCCAGTGGCTGCACTACCACCACACACCATATGCTTTCTCCCGTTGTCCTCGATCCTGAGATGAGCTTGGACGAGAAACTCTCCTCCTACTCCATCCCAAAGGTGAGTATCACCTTCCCGAAGGTATATTATGACGGCCTTGCATGGCGGGACCGGGTGATGGAGCTTATCGAGGGGGCAGAGGATTATCTGATTACCTCAGCCTTTCTTGCTTCCAGTTCCGAAGATCTCCAGCCTCTCTATGAAGCCCTGGCACGCAAAGCGGAGAGCGGGGTGCGCGTCTACTTTGTGGTGGACGGCATCGGTCCCTTTGACATGACAGAGACCCGCTTTCACTTGATTCCGCTCAAGTTCCTCCGTGAGAGCGGAGTGCATCTCCTTGAGTTCAATCCGATCAGCAGTGCCCGCTTGGTAAGTCTGTTTCATTTGCTTGACCGTGACCATCGCAAGTACTTGATTGTCGACGGGAAGTATCTTGCAATGGGGGGGATGAATCTCAACTACATCTCCATCGGGGCAAACGATGACAATTTGCAGCGAGACAGCATGTATGAATTTTTCTCCCCGGACCTATGCTCGTTGTTGCTGGATGCATTTGTTCCTTGGTGGAATGAGCAGAGTTGGGAGGAAATACGGCGGGAAGACTTCTTTGTCGATGCATCTGCCACATCTGGTATGAAGACCTATGATGCTTGGTATGTAGATCAGCATCCTGGTTTGGATAAAGTCAGTGCACTCTTTGGATCGATGCTTGCCGAAGCTCAGCATGAGGTCAAGGTGCTCCCGTTCCTGCCCTTCATGGACACCAATATGATTGATGCGTTCCGTACTGCTTCTGACCGCGGGGTGAACGTGCAGATGATCATCCCCTTCGACAAACGGGTCACCAATCGAAAAGGCATCGAATATATGGTGAAGAATCTGCGCAAGATGCAGATTGACCTGCGCATCGAGAAAGAGAGTGCTGAGAGCCAGCGGTTGCTGCATGAGAAGCTGATGATCGTTGACGATCGGTATGTGGTTTTCGGCTCAACGAATATGAACTTCCGATCGTTCAATCTTGCCTATGAGACATCGCTGGTCATCGACAGTGAAGAGCTCGCCCGAGAGGTGGAGAAGCACTTTGATGAGCTCTATAAGAAGACGGTACCCATAACCGAGGCGATGGCTGAGGCTTGGCAGACGTTTGCCAACTGGCCCCGATTTGCCGTTGGCTTTTTTGGAGGTTGAGCATGCGAAAGGTCCTGGTTACCGTACTCCTGCTTGTACTCTGCTCCTCACTCTCTGCCCAGACACTGGGGTATGGGGTGGGGTTCTACGGCCAGAACGTAGAGGCGGAACCTGAAAGGGCAAGCAGTGGTGCAGAGGTCTCCCTGGTGTACAAACCTTTGCTGCTTCCGTATCTCAACCCCTCCATGCATGTGAAGACCTCGGTGGGAACAGAGATGGACGGAGAGTGGGTGGCTCCCTATTGGGAAGTGGGTATGACGGTGGATTTGGTCCGCATCATCAACCATCCTTTCAATTTTTTGGCACACAACATCATTGCCTATACCCCTTCAGTCAGTGTTGCCTACCAGTATGATCCGAGAAGGGATCTGTCGTTGGCAAGTGTAGGGTTCAGTCCCTTCAAGCTGAGCCAGAAGGATTTCTGGTACGAGTTTTTCTCCCCTTTCCTCACCTATGACCTTTCCAGTGGGACATTGGACAGTTGGGGTGTGAATCTGGTGCGATACACCTTTTTCTTCAAGTAGGTTGGTATGCGAAAGATTGTGTTGTTGCTGAGTATTTTGGTAGGTTTCACCTTGCCCGTCTTTGCCGGGTATTTTGATTTGGCCCTCACACTGGGCACGAATGTGCATATGTTTGAGAAGGATCTCGATCCAAGCAGGATGAAGCTGGCTTGGGGAGCCTCAGTGGGATTGACTGATGACTGGGAGTTGGATGTGCAGGTGGATACCCAGCTGGTACCAACCTTCTTTGGATCCTCATCCATTTCGTTGGTTGCACAAAAAGCCCTTCTGGGACAGCGCTCAACCGCTTCTCCCGTTGCCGGTGTTGGCATCAACACGCTTGTGGGCGCAGGGCTGATGCTCAGCCCGTACCGCAGTGAGGGGACGATGGGCATCTCCCACCTCCTGCTGACGCTCACCCCGGTCACGGTGGGCAATCCCGTTACCGGCAAGCGTGAGCGTTTGTTTGCACTCACCCTTGCCTATAACCTCAGCAACCAGAAGTTTGCACTTCTCTTTGACTTGGTGAAATACGACTTCTACGCTGTCGGTACCTATCGGGACTACCGCTAGCAGTGCTGCTCAAGCGCCATCATCTTGTCGACTCTTCTCTGGTGACGGTCTCCTTCGAAGCTGGCGTCCATAAATGCCTGGAGCATATCCACCGGATCTTCCCTGTAGTCGATCCTGCCACCGAATGCGATGAAGTTGGCATTGTTGTGCTTGCGGGCCATGCCAGCGGCATAGCTGTTCTGTGGTAGCGCACACCGAATGCCCTCAATTTTGTTTGCACTGATCGAGATGCCGATTCCGGTTCCACAAAGCAGGATGCCGAAATCATAGCCACCTTTCTTATATTCACTGCAGGCAAGCTCTGCCATATCAGGATAATCGACTGAGTCCGCAGAATGCACACCGAGATGATTCACGGTGCATCCGTTCTTTTTCAGATAGTCGGCGAAGCGAGCGGCAAGCTCAACCGCTCCATGGTCGTTTGCTAGTACTATAGTGGGCATATCCCTTCCTCCGTACTGTGATGGTAGCGCATTTGCAAAACCCTGCCTAGCGTCTTATGAGTTGTAAGCTTTTTGCAACTGAGGTAAAATGACTCATCGATAGGAGCTTCATGTGGCAGAGATATATGTAAGTGGGCATCGGAACCCAGATATGGACAGCATTTGTGCTGCCTACAGTTATGCATTTCTGAAGAACAAGCAGGATCCGAACAACACCTACCTGCCGGTACGGTGCGGTAACCTCAACGATGCAACAAAAGCCCAATTCGAACGGCTGGGCATTGTCCCCCCTCCGTTCATCAAGGATGTATGGACCAAGGTGGCTGCGGTGACCAGAACCGCCCCAAACACTGTCCAGATAATCGATCCTGTATATACTCTTGTCTCCTTCTATGGTTCCACCAACCGCAGTTCTGTTGTTCCCGTCATGGAAGGAGACCAGTACCGAGGTCTGTTGAGTGTCGATGAGGTGAGCAGTTTTATTCTCAAGGAGAACAGCGGGACACGTCCCATCTACCACTTTGTCGTGGATAATTTTCCCAAGGTCCTGACAGGTTCCTTTCTGCGCAAAGGAAAGGATCCATGCTTTGACGCCCCGATTATGGTGGGGGCAATGCGCTACACGGTTTTCTGCAAGCACATGGAGGCATTGGAAGGCCAAGCGCCGATTTTGGTGGTCGGAGATAGGGAAGACCATATCAGAAAAGCTATTGAACTGCAGATTCCGGCCATCGTTCTCACGGGAATAGAACAGGGAGTCACGAGTAATGTCGATTGGGATTCCTATCAGGGAACCGTCTATCTGAGTGCTTTGGATACTGCAGAGACGCTCCGCCTTTTGCGCTTGAGTGTGCCTGTGGAAAAGCTCATGGTACAAAACCCTCCGAGTCTGCAGGCTGACTGTCTTTTTGATGAGGCGAGGGACATCCTCGCCGACAGCGAGTACCGCGGGCTTCCTGTTTTTGATGGGCAGGTCTACCGAGGATATGTTACCCGACGCTGTTTTTTGGAAAAACCCAAGACCAAGCTGATCATGGTTGACCACAACGAGAATGAGCAGGGTGTCCCTGGCATCGATGAGGCAGAGGTGGTGGAGATCATTGACCATCACCGGCTTGGTGCTGCAAAGACGCGCAACCCCATCTTCATCTGTTGTGAACCACTGGGCTCGACATGCACCATCATCTACAAGCTGTTTCTGAGAAACAATGTGGAGATTCCTCCCTTCCTGGCCCGGGTGCTGCTCAGCGGTATTGTCAGCGACACCATCATGCTCAAAAGCCCCACCACGACGTTCGAGGATTATACGGCGGTCCAGGATCTCCTGACACTTGGAGATGTCCCGGACATGCGGTCTTTCGGTGAGACCATGTTCCGTAGCGGTGCCTCTCTTGCAAAGGAGGATCCGAAGAAGATGCTTGAGGCAGACTTCAAGCATTACAAGGAGCTGGGAGTCAGCTTCGGCATCGGCCAGTGTGAAGTTACCACGCTCTCTGATGTGGATGATTACAAGGAAGCCTATCTTGCAGAGCTTGAGAACGTCAAACACTCCCACGCCCTCGATTGGGCTTTGTTCCTGATTACCGACGTGGTGAAAGAGAGCAGCGTGCTGTTGGTGACCAGCATGCCGATCATCGAACGCAAGCTTGCGTACAAGAAGATTGGCGATGGCATGTTCAGCCTTCCTGGGGTGCTCTCACGAAAGAAGCAGTTGCTTCCTGAGGTGCTGAGGGTTCTGGAAGAGTAGGCTACTTGACCTCGGATATGGTATTGATGCTGGGGATTGTCTTCAGGTTCTTGATGATTTTCTTGAAATCCTCTTCCTTCTCGACTTCCATGGTGAAGGTGCCCATGAGTTTGCCTTCCTCATCGTCATGCAGCCTTCCTTCGATCAGGTGGCCCTTGAACTTGCGCAATGCTCCCTCTATTTCCCCGAAGAGATCGTAGGTCCGTTTGCTGGTGACGCTGAAGCGCTTGGTGAGTTTTGGGAATTCGGTCTCCCACTCCACCTCAATCGAGCGATCGACGACCTCACTCATGTTCTTCAGGTTGGGGCATTCGCGCTTATGCACGATGATGCCACGGCCACGACTGATGTAGCCGACGATGTCGTCCCCTCGTACTGGAGAGCAGCACTGCGCGATGTGAATCATCATGTTCTTCTCATCGCCGACACGGAATTTCATCCGTTTTGCATCGAAAACCTGGCGGACAATCTCATCTCCATCAACAGGCGGTGGGGGTTGGGGAGACTCCTGCTTGGGAGCTGGCTCAGCTTCCTTGCGCTTTGCAATGATATCCTTGTCAATGAGAATGTTCTCATCATACTTGTTCAACCATGCCTTGATCTTCTTGCGAGCACTGCTGGTTTGTGCATATCGGAGCCATTGCAAGTGCGGTCGTGCGTTCGGGCTGGTGAGAATCTCGATGACTTGGGTGTTCTTCAGGGGAGCATTGAGCGGGATGATGGAGCCATCCGCTTTCGCCCCGGTTGTATGATTGCCGACCTCGGTGTGAATCTGGTAGGCGAAGTCCAGCGCGGTTGCGGCGGCCGGCAATTCCACAATGTGCCCTTGGGGAGTGAAGACGTAGATGGTGTCTTTGAGCAACTCCCCCTTGATATCGTCCATGTAGGACTCGCTGGTCTCAATTTCGTTCGACCAGGTCTTGAGCTTGCTTATGATCTTGGAGAACTGCTCATTGTCCAATTTCGACCAAGAGCCGCTGTCACTGCCAGTCTCGGCCTTGTAGCTCCAGTGTGCAGCGACACCGTACTCTGCGGTGGAGTGCATCTCTTTGGTTCGTATCTGGATTTCAAGCAGCTTGCCATCCAGGGCCATGACGGTGGTATGAAGACTTTGGTAGTTGTTCGCCTTGGGCATGGCGATGTAGTCCTTGAACCTTCCTTCAATCGGGGGCCACAGACGATGTACCACGCCCAGGATGGTGTAGCACTCGGTCACCGTATTGCAGAGGATGCGCACTCCAAGGATATCGAAAATCTCATCGATTTCCTTCTTGCGCTTCTTCATCTTCATATAGACCGAGTAGGTGTGCTTGGCACGGCTGGTTACCAGCACCTCGCTCAGGTTCGCATCACCGCATGCGCGGTAGATGGACTTTTCCACACGGTTGAGGTAGGCATTCTGCTCGCTCTTCTTGCTGAGCAAATACTCCTGGATGTAGTTGAATGTGTCAGGTTTGAGAATTTTCAGGCTCAGGTCTTCCAGTTCATCCTTGAGCCAGGAGATGCCCAAGCGGTCGGCAAGCGGAGCGAAGATGTCAAGCGTATCACCGGCGATCTCGCGTGCCCGCTCGGGGTTGAGGTGCTGCAAGGTGCGCATGTTGTGCAGCTTGTCGGCAAGCTTGATGATGATGACCCGAATGTCCTTGCTCATGGCGAAGAACATCTTGCGGATGGTCTCTGCTTCCTGGACACTCTTGTTCATGGTCTTGAGGTTGGCTATCTTGGTCTCACCTTCGACCATATCTGCAACAGCGGTACCGAAGATGGAGGCGAGCTCATCATAGGTGGTATCGGTATCCTCAAGCGTATCATGGAGTAGGCCTGCGCAAATGGTGTCTGCATCCATCTTCAGCTGGATGAGGATCTCTCCTACGGCCAAGGGATGGATGATGTAGGGTTCCCCACTTGCTCGCTTCTGGTTCTCATGCTTGCTTGCAGAGAAGGTTGCCGCAGCCAGGATTTTCTCCTGGTCGGTCTTGGGGTACTTGAAAGCTTTCTGGATGAATCGCTCTATCAACTGCTCGTACATGCAAGAATCCCCCACACAACCCGTTCAAGAAACGCAAGGTCACGCGCCAGCTCAACCTTCACAAACTGATGTTCTTCCAACAAGGCTGCCACCGTAGGAGCCTGTCGGTAATCACACTCAAGGAACAAGGCACCTCCTTGGTCCAAATGCGAAGTGCTCTGCTCGACCAGCTTCCGGATCAGACCAAGTCCATCCTCCTCCCGGCCGTCAAGGGCAAGCCTGGGTTCCCAGGCCACCTCCTTCGACACCTGATCACACCACGTTTGAGTCAGGTAAGGGGGGTTGCTGACGATGATATCATATTTTCCTTCAGCTGGGGAGAGCAGGTCTCCTTCCAGCAGGGTTACCGAAGCTCCCAGACGTTCTGCATTTGCCCTTGCAACCTCAAGGGCATCCCTGTTGATGTCAGTGAGGGTGACGTGGCATCCAAGTTTCAGCGCGAGGGTTATCCCGATCGCTCCGCTGCCGGTACATACGTCGATGATGGAGATGTCCTGCTTCCTGGGGTTCTCGGAGACAAAGGCAAGGACCTGCTCAACCAAGGTCTCGGTATCTGCGCGAGGGATGAGCACACGCTCATCAACATGGAATTCTCGTCCGAAGAACTCTTTCGAGCCGAGGATGTAGGCCATCGGACGATGGGACAGCCGCTGCTGGACCAGTTCCTCAAGCTTGGAAAGCTCGGTATCGGAAAGCAGTTGGTCTGAACGAAGTATCTGCTGGATCTGGTCCAGGCCTGTCACCTTCTCCAAAAGGAGGCGGGCGTCTAGACCTGCACTCTGGTCAACCGAGCCGTCCGTAAGTCTGGAGGCAGTCGATCGCTTCCATTGCTGGACGGTCATGCCAGCCATCTCAGCTCTCCTTCAGGGCAGCCTCACCGGCAGCAATCTTCAGTGCTTCGACCACTTCATCGAGTGCACCAGCCATGATGAGCTCAAGCTTGTAGAGCGTCAGGTTGATCCTGTGGTCGGTGAGCCGGTTCTGGGGGAAGTTGTAGGTACGGATGCGCTCACTGCGATCACCAGAGCCTACCTGACTCTTGCGGGCCTCTGCCCGTTCGCGGTTTTTCTTCTCTTCTTCCAGATCATAGAGTCGGCTTCTGAGCACCCTGAGGGCTTTCGCACGGTTCTTGATCTGGCTTTTCTCATCTTGGCAGATGACCACGAGGCCGGTAGGAAGGTGAGTGAGCCTTACGGCGCTGTCGGTGGTATTGACGCACTGGCCACCCGGGCCTCCTGCACGCATGACGTCGACCTTCAGGTCTTCCTGACGAATTTCGATGTCGGTTTCCTCAGCTTCGGGCAAGACGGCAACGGTCACTGCGCTGGTATGGATCCTGCCGCCACTCTCAGTCTCCGGTACCCGCTGTACACGATGGACGCCGCTTTCCCAACGCAGGCTTCCATAGACATCCTTGCCGCTTATGGAAACAACCAGCTCCTTGTAGCCGCCGATACCCGTCTCGTTGGAAGAGAGAATTTCCATCTTCCATCCCTTGGTGTCGGCATAGTGGCTGTACATGCGGAATAGGTTCGCTGCAAACAAGGCGGCTTCGTCGCCTCCGGTTCCGGCTCGGATTTCCATGATGATGTCCTTGCCTTCCAGGGGATCGGGGGGAATGAGCAGCATCTTTGTCTTTTGCTCGCTCTTCACCAACTGGGCTTCCAGCTCATGCAACTCCTCACGGGTAAGTTCAAGCATCTCCTGATCGTCTTCCTCTTTCAGGATCTGCTGGGCATCGGCTATCTGCTTGATGAGGCTTTGCATGGTTTTCAGCTCATCGATGATGGGGGAGAGGTGAGACCTCTCCTGATTGAGGCTCTTGTACAGCTTCATGTCCTGCATGGTCTCAGGACGGCTGAGTTTTTCATCTATATCTGCGAGTTGTTTCTCATACTCGGGCAGTTTTTTCAGCATCTGAATCTCCTAGATGGGAAGTATACAAAACAGGCCGCTTTTTGCATAGCGTTGCTAGATATCCAGTTGGGAAAGCAGAAGCCGGTTCTCTTCCACCTGTGTTGGGCTGAGACGATTCATGCGCATGAACAGGATTCCTCCCACTAAAAAGAAGAGGGCGGGAATCACTCCCATATGCAAACGGATGCCCCAGATGGCCTGGCTGCTGATTGCCATTGGATCGAAGCCAGTGAGCTTGTGTACCACAAAGAAGACGATGGCCTGGCTTGCATAACTGAAACGCATGAAAAATGCCCTGATTCCCAATACTACACCATCATCACGACGCTTTTGCTCCACAACCAGGCTATCGATGACATCGGCCATAGCCGGGCTCATGAAGGTCCAGAACCCTCCGAATCCAAGGCCCCAGAGACCCATCGCCACCATGTAGGAGGTGGCAGAGGTGAGGAAGGAGAGCGGGACAGCGAAGAATGCAAGCACAAAGGAGCAGAGGATGAGCATCCGCTGGTTGTTCTTCAGTTTCTTTGCAACTCGTGTCCAGAGCAGGATGGAGATGAGCGTTCCTCCAAGCATCCCTGCAAATATGGGGGTTGCCTGGCTGCTCTTTGCAGCAAGGACGTATTTGACTACGTAATTGATCGAGGCGGTCATGAGCATGCATCCGCTCTGGTAGAAGAAGAGCAAGACGACGAAGGCAAGCAGGTTTCGGCTCTTCAGGGCCTTGCGCATCTGGCTGAAGAAGGAAGGAGCTGCCTCACTGTGCTGCTGGAGTGCAAAGCGATTGATCATCTCCTTGGTCTCGAAGACGCCAAAGCTGACGAGCAAGGTAGCCAGACCAGCAATGAGGGCGATGACCAGCGCACAAAGCATGTAGCTTGCACGGTCGCCATAGGAGAAGAAGAGCGGAGGAATGATGAATCCGCTTGCGATACCAAGCACACCGATGCCGGTTCCCACTGCAGCGGTGGTTGTACGCTCCTTCTGGCTTCTGAACTTGTCGGGGTAGACACTCTGGTAATTGACCTCCCAGAGGCTGTACAGCCCATCGTAGAGGCAGATGGTGAGCACCATCCAGAGAAAGACCGGCAGCGGCCGGCTTTTTGCATCCCAGCTTGCAGGAACGGAGAAGATGAGGATGAAAGCAACGGAGGAGAGCACGAGCCCTAGGATGATCCAGGGGAATCGCCGGCCAAAGCGTTTGGAAAAGGGTGCTCTCTTGTTGGTGATGTACCCGATGATCGGGTCATTCACTGCATTCCAAACCGAATAGATGATGGTTGCCAAGGCTGCATAGGCGCCACTGAGCCCCACTTCGGTCTCATAGAACATAAAGACGATCGAACCGAACGCACCGGTGAGGAATTCGGCGATGAACTTGCCCATTCCGTAGGAGACCATGATGCTTTTCCTAGCCATGACACACCTTCCTTGTCTTTCACTTATACAGGAGCCAAGGCTGTGTGTCAAAAGGTTTGGTTCTCAATGCTTGTCGACGGTAAAGCGCACCACCATATGCACTACGGCTGGCTGGTTCGACTCATTGGTGATGGAGTGTTCGATGTCACAGTGATACACCAGAAAATCGCCTTTGCGAATTTCTGCACTGTTTTCTCCCACTTGTACCTTGACCGCTCCCTTGACCACCGTCAGGAATTCCTGGGTACCGGGGAAGTGCGGCTCACTGGCAAGCTTGCTGTGCGGCTCGAAGCTCACCAAATACATCTCCAGCTCCTCAACCATATTCAGCGGGCTGAGAATGCGTATCGATACCCCGTTTTCCCTTGTCTCCAACTTTGGTGCATCATCGCCTGCAGGATTGACGGAGAAGACGCGCTTGGGCTGGTCGTCTGTATCGAGCAAGTCATTCAGTTCCACATTCAGTCCGCGTGCAATTTTCCACACGGTTGCTACTGTTGGGTTGACCTTGTCGGACTCAATCTGGCTGAGCATCGCCTTGGATACACCCGAGCGTTCGGAAAGTACATTGAGGGTGAGCTTGCGGCTGCTGCGAAGACGTTGAATGTTCTTGCCAATCATCGGAGGGGTATCCATTTCAAAGCTCCTGTGGGGTAATAAGTTTGACATAGTGAAACATGTTTACTATAATGAACACGTCCATTGTAAGCTGGGTTGTCAGCCTTGTCAAGGAATGCAACCTTTGGAGGTCTTGATGAAGAACATTCTGATCATCGGTTCGTTGGGCCAACTTGGCTCTGAAATTGCCCTTGAGTGCCGCAGGCGCTATGGGGACGAGCACGTCGTGTTGACCGATATTCGCGACGATGTGAACAGGCCTCTGGTAGAGGGGGGTCCTTTCTATAAGATTGATGCACGAGACGGCTCTGCGGTGGCACGGATTGTGAAAGATCATAACATTGATACCATCTACCACCTTGCAGCGGTTCTCTCTGCGAGGGCCGAGAAGGATCCGCTGAACGCCTGGAACCTGAACATGGGAGGTCTCATCACCACCTTGGAGGTTGCCAAGGAGTTGGGTTGTGCCGTCTTCACCCCTTCCTCGATCGGAGCCTTCGGCCCATCGACTCCCAAACAGTTCACGCCCCAGGATACCATCCAGCGCCCGACTTCCATCTATGGGGTGACCAAGGTTGCCGGAGAGTTGCTTTGTGACTACTACTATCACAAGTTCGATGTCGATACCCGTGGTATCCGCTTCCCTGGGGTCATCAGCAACATGACGCCTCCCGGTGGTGGGACCACCGACTACGCAGTTGAGATCTACTATGAGGCGGTGAGGAACCATCACTACACCTGTTTTTTGCGTGGGGACACCTACCTGGACATGATCTACATGCCCGATGCCGTAGAGGCAGCCATTAATATCATGGAAGCGAACCCTGCCAGATTGCGCCACCGCAACGCCTTCAATATTGCTGCGATGAGCTTTTGCCCGGAAGAGCAGGCAGCCTATATACGTACCCATATCCCTGACTTCACCATCAGTTATGACATCGATCCCGTTAAGCAGGCTATCGCTGATTCCTGGCCTGATAGTCTTGAGGATTATGCGGCAAGGGTGGAATGGGACTGGAAACCGAAGTATGATCTAGGTGCCATGACAGCAGACATGCTGCAGACCATCACAAGGAGGGAAGCATGACCGAACAGGTGAAAAAGGAACTTCAGGATTTCCTTGCACTCCAGGAGGAACAGGGACTGCTCAAGCGTGAGCGTGTGCTTGAGGGCAGCCAGGGCAGATCAATCTCCGTGGATGGCAAGCCGGTACTCAACTTCTGTGCCAACAATTACCTCGGTCTTTCGGACAACAAGGAGGTCATCCAAGCTGCGAAGGATGCGATGGACAGGTGGGGGTACGGTCTTTCGTCGGTACGCTTCATTTGCGGGACCCAGCAGATACACAAGGAGCTGGAGAGGCGCATCAGTTCCTTCTTGCGCACCGATGACACCATTCTTTTCTCTTCCTGCTTCGATGCAAACGGAGCACTTTTTGAACCGCTTTTGGGCGAGGAGGATGCAGTCATCAGTGATGAGCTGAACCACGCTTCCATCATCGACGGCATCCGGCTGTGCAAAGCCCAACGACTGAGGTACAAGCACAGTGATATGGAGAGCCTGAAAAGTTGCTTGGAAGAGAGCAAGCAGTGCAGAAGACGCCTGATTGCCACAGATGGAGTCTTCTCCATGGATGGGGATGTAGCGCGCCTGAAGGAAATCTGTGCACTTGCCAAGCAGTATGATGCACTGGTTATGGTGGATGACTCCCATGCCACCGGCTATTTGGGCAAGACCGGAAGGGGAACCGTGGAGCTGTGTGGAGTGGAGGGCCAGGTTGACCTGATCACCACCACCTTCGGCAAGGCCTGCGGCGGCGCAAGCGGCGGCTGCATCTCAGGAAACCAGCTTCTGATCGATCTCTACCGCCAGCGTGCCCGGCCTTATCTCTTTTCCAATACCCTTGCTCCTGCCATTTGCGGTGGGACGATGAAGGTGCTCGATCTTCTGGAAGCGGGGAACCCGTTCAAGGAGATTACCCTCAGCAATGCACAATACTTCCGTGCCCAGATGGAAAAGGCTGGGTTTGACCTGGTGAAGGGAGAGACTGCCATTGTCCCGGTCATGATCTATGACGAGCCGAAGGCTGTTGCATTGGCCGATCGTCTCCTGAAGGCAGGCATCTACGTCATCGGATTCTGTTACCCGGTTGTCCCGAAAGGGAAGGCCCGGATACGGGTCCAACTCTCGGCGACTCACACCAAAGAGGATGTGGACCAGGCTGTCCAAGCCTTTGTAAGCGAAGGCAAGAAGATGGGTCTGATCTAGGAGAAGATCCTCTTTTCCAGCTCTTGCGAATACGCCTTCAAATCGGCAAGTACCCGTTTCTCCTCAGCAGAGACGTCGGTGCTTGCCAATTTTTCTTCTATCTTGCGATTGAAGAATGTCCAGTTCATCTTAACCTGGCCCGGTGGATTGAGCGTTCGATTGGCGCAATATGAACGCCATTTGCGCAGCTGTTCATCGGTAAACACTTCACTCCAGTTACGTCCGACGTGCCTGAAGAGCATGGTGGGAATGCGTACGTCCTCAAAGTCGAGGTTCAGGGAGAGCTTTTCCCGTGGTTGGGCAGCACGGATGAGGGCGAAGCGTTTCTGGTCAGCATCCCCGAAGAAACGGTCGTACAGCTGGAAATCCACATCATCGACTCCCTCAAACGAGTCCTCGTAGTTGCGTGCCAGCAACAGCAGCCTAGTCTGGCTGATGATCTGCTGGTGCCTGAAGAGGGCCAGTTTCTTGTCGAGCCCAAGCTTGATCGCAAGCTGGTCAGTCAGGACATTGAGTGGTGACACAAAGGGGCACTTGTTGATAGCAAGGGTGAACACACCGTCCACTTTCAGAAGATTCTCCTCGGTGGCCTGCAAGAGCGGTGCAATATCCCGGCTCAGGTCAAAGCAGATGACGGCATTGGGATTGTTGCGCATATGCGTAATCGGGGTGACCAGGCGGGAGCATCCTTCGTTCTTGCTGAAAAAGGCAGCAGTATAGAGAACAGGTTCCCCAAAGGGTGTTTGCACTATCTTCTTGACCTGCGTCTTGGCTCGGAGGGCGAAGTAGTAGTCGTAGAGCTTCGGTTGCTTTTCCTTGATGAGCCGTGCAATGCTGATAGTCGCCTTCACATCCACCAGTGCGTCGTGGGCGCCGACTTGCTCTATGTTGTTGGCTTCGGTGAGGGCAGTAAGACGAAACGTCGGGTTGCCGGTCTCTTCCTTGCGTGGAGGCCATGTGATGCCTTCCGGACGCAAGTCATAGGCCGCCCGTACCAGATCGATGATGTCCCAGCGGCTGCAGTTGTTGTCCCACTCTCGCTTGTACGGGTCCATGAAGTTCCGGTACAGGGCATTGCGGATGAACTCATCATCGAAACGGATGTTGTTGAAACCCGCCACCACCGTGTTGGGTTTTGAGAACTCTGCATTGATGCGCTCGATCAAGTCACTCTCACAAAGCCCTTTTCGGTTTGCTTCCTGCGGCGTGATCCCGGTTATGGTGCAGGAGAGCGGATCAGGAAGATAGTCATCGCTGAGCTTGGAGTAGAGTACGATCGGCTCCCCGATGGGGTTGAGGTCAAGGTCGGTTCTCTGTCCTGCGAATTGTGCGATCCTGTCGTACCTGCTGTCCAGCCCGAAGGTTTCGAGGTCATACCAGAAGATGGTGGTTTGTTTGGCGTGGTAACTCATGCCACCAAGTGTAGCATATTCATCGGATTCTGTCTTTTTTTCGAGCTGAGGTTGTTCTCTTACCATCAGTGATTTATGATACAGGAAAAGGGTTGTCATGAAATACCTAGTGACCATAGTTCTCTTGTTGTCTCTGCTTTCCCCGCTAGGGGCAAAAGCCCCTACCGCCAATGATGTGACGGTGGCGATTGCCGCCATCACCGATTCAGCAATTTGTACGGTTGCTGCATTTCTGAACACCCCATCACTCGAGTTGCCGGGAAACAAACTCCACTTCAGACCGAATGAGACCCTTCCCTCTCTCCTGATATTCCAGGAGTCCGATATCGGCTCCTATCTGCCGATTTTTCTCAAGACAAAGGAGAACAACACATCCTTTTTCGCTTCCCTCCTGCAGGCAGCGCGAGGCCCTTTGAACGACATTGCCATCCAGTATCTCACCGTTCATGCCTGGGAAGTGGGGCATGCTGTGCTCAAGGGGGCTGCAGTCACCAGCTGGGGAGAGGGCATGACCTTGGCCGGCCTCATGACGAGCGTCATGACCAGCGGCAGGATCCCTCCCATCCTTGTTGCAACCGACGTGACGGTTGAGGGAAGAAGAGTCAGTACTCCTGTTCGTGTTGAGGGGACTTTTATGTTACAATCCGATGATGAGGGCTATTTTGCAGTACGTCCCCTTACGCTAAAAATCAATGGGGAGGCGAGGGAAGTCTAGGACGACTTTCTCAGCCCCTAGGAGGAATCATGTCCGATAGTGTCCAGAAGACCGCAGCATTCTTGTCCAAGCGGGGTATTGATCCAGCAACGGTTGACATGCACCAGCTTATTGAAACGTTCCTGAGCGAGATGGAACGAGGCCTCGCCGGTGATGAAAGCGGTTCGCTGAAGATGATTCCCACCTATACGGAAATCGTCCAGACCCTTCCCAAGCATGAGCCGGTCATCGTCCTTGATGCAGGGGGGACCAACTTCCGTACCTGCCTTGTCACCTTTGATGAGGAAGGCACTGCCCATATTGAGGATTTCAGGAAAGTCTCCATGCCTGGGGTGAAGGAAGAGGTTACCGCCCAACAGTTCTTCAGTACGTTTGCGGACAATGTGGAGCGTTTGATCGACAAGAGCGACAAAATCGGATTCTGCTTTTCCTATGCAGCAGCCATCACCAGCGACCACGACGGCATCCCCTTGGTGTTTTCCAAGGAGATCAAGGCCCCCGAGGTAATCGGAAAGCCTGTAGGGGCAAGTTTGCTTGCCGAGTTGGCAAGACGCGGCTACGATGTTTCAAACAAGAAGCTCGCCTTGCTCAATGATACGGTAGCTACCCTGCTCGCAGGCCAGGCTGCTCCTTCATCAAAGGCCTTCAGCGGCTACATCGGTTTCATCCTGGGAACCGGTACCAATACCGCCTACGTGGAACAGAACAGCGCAATCGCTAAGCTGGGGCTCGCTGATGCGAGGAGTCAGATCATCAACATCGAGTCAGGCAATTTTGATTTCTGTCCCAGTGAGCTTGACCGCCAGTTCTTCGACTCCACCAAACAACCCCAGCAGTACCACCTTGAAAAGATGATCAGCGGAGCATATCTCGGCCCTCTGAGCAACTTGGTCATCTCCAAGGCCATTGAAGACGGGGTGCTCAGCCAGACATTCGCAGCACGCTTCGCAAAGCTCGGTGGGGTGAACACCACGGTGATGAGCAACTATCTGGAGATGCCGCACAACAAAGAGTATGAGCTTGTTGCCTGCTGTGATGGCAACACCGACGATGCCATCGCGCTGTGGATGATCATTGACGCCATCATCGCCCGTGCTGCAAAGCTCACGGCAGCCAATCTTGCGGCAACGGTGATCAAGAGCGGGGCGGGAACCGATCCGCGCCACCCTGTGTGCATCAATGCCGACGGAACCACGTTCTACAAGACCGAGTATCTGAAGAAGTATACCGAGTACTATCTGCATACCTATCTGCAGCTTGAACACAAGCGGTACTATCAGTTCGTCCGGATCGACGATTCGCCGACCATCGGTGCGGCAATCGCAGGCCTCAGCCTCTAGGGAGGAATTTCTCTTGGGTGACTGTTTTTCGCTGGAAACGCGAAGCAGGATCATGGCGAGCATCAGGGCAAAGGACACCAAGGGTGAACTGTTGGTCAGGCGTTATCTGTTCCGACATGGTTTCCGCTATCGGGTCAATGATGTTCGCTTGCCCGGTAGGCCCGACATTGTGCTTCCCAAATACAAAACCGTCATTTTTTTGCATGGATGTTTCTGGCATGCCCATCAAGGGTGTCCTCACTTTGTGCTTCCAAAAACTAACAGACCGTTCTGGGAACAAAAGCTTGCAAGAAACAAGGAGCGTGACCAGGAGGTCACATCTCGCTTGCTGAGTATGGGATATCGTGTGCTGGTGGTATGGGAGTGCGAGCTCTCCCCCGCCAAACGGCGGGAGGAGACCTTGGAAGGGCTGCTCAACGAGTTGTGGCAGGGAAGTGAGACTTAGGCTTCGGCAGCAGTCGCAAGCATCGACCGATGCCAATCCAGAAGATAGCGGTAACGGTCAGGGTCATCCCCCTTTGCATCCACCACTACCCGGAAGACCGGTTCGGTCTTGCTGCCACGCATCCACAGGAAATCAGTGATGACGCCGTCCTTATCCTTGAGGGCTACCTTGTAGCCGCCTGTGTAGGGATCATTTCGAAACTCTTCACCGATACCCATGTGGTTTTCGGTTCCTTCGGTCTGGAATATCGCAAAGCTGTGGATATCCATTTCTGCAAGTGCTTGCGTGCGTTTCTCCCATTCGGCTTGCAAAAGGACCTCGTAGCGATTCTTAAGGAGCTGATGGCTGATGGAAACCTGCATCTTTCCATCACTGGAGAAAGCCCCGGTGGTCTGAAACGCGGGAAGGCTTTCGATGACCTTCTCCAAGGTGATCGGGTGTGGGACATCCTGACCGTTTGCTCGGAACCAAAGTTTTGCGATATCACGGTTGCGCAGCAATTTGACCAAGCTCAGCAAGGTGTTCAGAGGGTCGCGCACCTTTGCCGGATGGGTGATGTTCCCCCCATTCGATCCCTCTCCAAGTATGGGAACCAGATATCCTTCCGATCGCTTTTTCTCTGCAAGCTCGACCACGTTTGCTTCTCCGACCTCGCAGCGGAAGACCTCTGCATCGAAGGTCTGGGCGATCTTGTCGATTCTCAGCGATGTCGGGCCATTCACTACCGTAGCCAGGAGGGCTGAAGGGTTGGCGAGGCGGGTATGGGAAAGCTCTGCAAGAACCACAAGGGCAAAGACGCTTTGGGCATCCAGTATCTTGGCAGTACCGGTGCGTGTGTCGATATACACCAAGTTTCCGCGATCACCATCATTGTCAGGGACATATCCGATCCTGAAGGAGTTGTCGCGTGCATAGAGGCTTTCCAACGACTGCTGGCAGAGCTGGAGGCTCTCCCCTTCGGGAACGATTGCATGGACGATCTGCCCCACCTTATCGTTGAGCATGACCACCTTGATACCCAGCTTGGTCAGAAACCGTTTGTCGATGCTTACCGACCGTGCACTTCCGTTCAACTCTCCGAGAATACCCAGTGCGTTTTTCTGTCCTTCCTGGGCGAGGGCACTGACAAATGCTGCATGGTCAGACGACTGCTTGCTTTTGGTTGCCGTGAACAGCGTGAAGGTCTCATAGCGATCTTCGCTCTGCTCTCGTTGCTGCTTCACCGATGCAAGCACCTGCTGGTACCATTGGGTGGGCATCGAGGCGCTGATTCGCTGCAGATAGCCAAAGGCCTGGGTTTCTTCATGTACGATCGAGAGGAAGTGTGCTTTCAGCAATTCGGCCTCGGTTGCGGAATAGACACCACCTTTGCTTCCGAATTTGAAACCGTTGTGACCAACCGGATTATGGCTGGCACTGATGTAGAAGAAGGCATTTGCCTCATCAGGATACAGGTTGCAGTCGGCCATGATCTGAGGAGCCGCTGTGATGAACAGGTAGCGAACCTTGCATCCAAGGCTGGTCAGCGTCCTGCAGACAATATCACCAAGCACTCTTCCGGTAGGTCTGGCATCGAGGCCGACAAGGATGGTGATGTCGCTTTGTACCAGAACCGGTTTGCCTGCAAGCACTGCTTCCTTGCTTGCAGACTGCAGCCCAAGGTGGCGGCAAAATGCCAGTGTCGCCAAAGCCGTAAGTGCGGCGTCTGAGGCGGAGATCTGGTCGGTGGAGTCTTCCTCATCACCGCTTTGGGCAAATACTTTTCTCCAGCCGGATGCGGAGATGATCATGGTTGAAAGCCCATCCAGAAGCGCTTCATGGGTTGGCTGGGGAAAGGCAAGGGCATCGACTTGGTCATCGGCTATGGGAATATGGCTAAGGGTATCGTATACAAGCATAAGACCTCCACTGAAGCGAGTATACCACATATTGCCATGTTTGCAGATGTACGTTAGTGTGGTTGTATGTTGCCGACTTGCGCTGCCATCCATGATCTGAGTTGCTATGCCAAAAGCTCGCTTACCGTCGTGCTTCCCACCTTGGAAGTGATGCTCGTGGAAGCGTGCCCGGTGCCTACTGCCTTACTCTCCAGCCAGACCGACGGCTTTACCTCCTACTCCTTTGCCGATACCACACAGGCCATGTCCGAGATCCTCTCGGCTTGGGAAACCTTGGGGCTTGGCTTTAATGCCATCTACACAGGATTCCTTGGCAGCAGTGCACAATTGGGATACATACGGTCCTTCATCCGAAAGCAACGCTTGCATGCGAATCCCTTGGTTCTTGTTGACCCTGTGCTGGGTGACGGAGGAAAGCTGTATGGACCGATGCAGGACACAGATGTCGAAGCGATGCGCATTCTTGCCTGTGATGCCGATGTCATCACCCCCAATGTCACGGAGGCAGCGCTTCTGCTCGGAGAGCCGTATCAGGAGCAACTGGATGAGAGAACAGCGTTGGAATGGGCAAGGAAGCTGTCCTTACAAACCCACGCCAAGGTGGCTATCACCAGTGTGGATCTGCCTTCGGGAAAGGGTATCGCCTGTTTCGATGCGAGTGATGAATTTCTGGTTCCCTATCAGCATTTGCGTGCTTCCTATCCGGGTTGTGGGGATCTGTTTGCAAGCCTGTTGCTCGGGTTCTTGCTTAATAAGGAGTCCTTCCGAACCTCGATAGAAGCTTCTGCCACCTACACATCCCTTGCCATAGAGCGAACGCTCGCACAGGGTTATGAGCATAGGCATGGGGTCATGCCCTCGCTCATGTTTGCAGACCTTTCCCGGAGAATGATGAGCCATGTTGGTTGATGTACTGGTGGTCGCAGCCATGCAACATGAATTGGAAGGAATCCTAACAAAACTGAATGAGCCGGTGATGGTTGAAGGCAAGCAGGTGGTGGGAACACTTGTCGGTGTTGGCAAGGTGGTAAGTGCCTTGGCCACCCAACAGGCTATTCTCACCTACCAGCCAAAGCAGGTGGTGTTGTTGGGGTTTGGTGGTGCTGTCGATCCGAACCTGGAAATAGGCTCTGCCGTGATCGCAACAAAAGTGGTCCAGTATGATCTTGACCTGAGACGGTTCGGCTTGGGCTGGGGTGACACCTTCTCTCCGGAAGGAACAACCACCAAGGGGAGTTTGGATTTGTACGCTCCTCCGATCGAGGTGTTTTCTCCTATGGTGTTCGGGAGTGCTGACCGGTTTTTGCTCAGGTCCGAACGTGAGCAACATCCCGAGCTTGCAACAGAGCTGGGTATCGGTCTTGCCGATATGGAAGGGTATTCGGTAGCACTAGCCTGCCGGATGCACCAGCTTCCTTGCACACTCCTTCGCATCGTAAGCGACGATGCCCAAGGAAGAAGGCCCAAACGGTTTGCGGTGTTTGCCCAGCAAGCGCGGCAGAAGCTCGCACAAGGTCTCTATTCGTTGCTTGAAGAGCCGAGTGAGAAATCCCCGACCAATTTGTAGACATTCCCATCCTGTTTCAGCTCAATCTTGCGATTGGGGAAATAGGTTTTGATCCTGGCACGAAGGAAATCCATGGCTGCATCCTCGATCTCTCTCTTGTCCTCATCCTTGACACGGGACAGGGTACGGATTTCCACAGATACGATGTATCCTCTCCCATAGGTGCTTCCGTATCCAAGGGTAAACTGCGTACCGGTGGAAAAAAGCCCATCATACGCCACTGATGCCGCTTTTCCACGGGCCGGACGGTTCGGATGCAGGGGATAGCGTTCGTGGAAGGTATCCTCAAGATAGTGATCAAGATCATCAAACAGCTTTCTCAATATCCCTTCCAAGGCAATCTGCTTGGGGTGGGAGCTCATGATTTCTCCTCTTCAAGATGATAGCGCTGCAAAAAGGAGTTGTAGGAGGAAAGCGCATTGCTTATCGCTGGTTCGGGGGGAGGAAGGGATAGGTCCGCCTTTTGTTCAGGGACCACGACCTCCTTGGGCCCGAGGGTAAGCTGGTCGAACTTGGTTCGTTTTGCCAACTTCTCGGCGAAGCTTTGCATCGCTTCCTCGTTCTCCTGGAATATCTGAAGCGCTCCTTGGCTCATGGAAGCCAGTGCAAGGGGATTGGTGGCGTCAAGCTTATACTCTTCGCCCAATCTGCCGTGTATCCGCGTGTAGGAGAGGTCGTCGATGGTTGGGGCAATCTGGTCTATCACCTGCATCTGGGATGTAGCGTAGATCTTTTGGATGGGTGCACCCTTGGCTGGGTCGATCCACCCGATAACCCCTGTTCCAGCTCCGCTGACGGTGAAGGTGAAATCACTGCTTGCAGTGGAAAGGCTGAGGATATGGAACTTTTTGGCATCTGGATAGAGGCGTTTTGCCTCCTTGTATGCATAGAGGCTGGGGTTGTTCGCCACAACCCCTCCGTCGATGAGCGTCTGCATCACCTGTTCCTGCCGATCATAGAGATACGCAGGTTTGAAGAATGTGGGAGCTGCACTGGTAGCCCTTGCCGCCTCCCAGAACAGGAACTGATGGGAGTCCATGGAACTGATGAGAAACGGTTTCCCGTTTGATGCATCATAGGAAACAACCATGGTGGGTACGACAGCCTCACTGAGGGGTGTATCCTTGAACATATGTTTCAGAAACCGTTCCAGTGGTGCCTCATCATACTTGTCGATGAAAATCTGGCTGAAAATACGGCCTTGGCTTTTGGGAAAGATCTGTTTTCCGTGCTTGAGATAGAGCGATTCCAGCGTAGATACATCGATGCCGAAGGGCAGGGTGCCCAGCAAGAGCTCTTCTTCTTTTTTCCCTCTGAGTTTCTCCCAGAAACTCCTCTCTTGTTGCTCATAGATGTAGCTGACGTATCGACTATCCACCGCAAGGTTGGTTTTTTCCACAGGAGAGGTCATTGCAAGGGCAAGCAAGCCTCCGGTGGAGGTGCCTGCAATCAGGTCAAAATGGGAGTACAGTGGCCTATTGTCCCCCAGATGTTCCAAGAGGGAAGCAAGTTTTGCAAGCAAGACCGCAGGTATGATGCCACGCATCCCTCCTCCGTCGATGGAGAGGATGAATCGTTCTTCCTGTTGGGGAGCGGTAGTTTTTTGCTTGAGATCCCATAAAGCCATGCCATAAGAGTGATGAATTTGTACTTGCCGGTCAAGCGTTCTTGCGCCTGATGCACAAGAGATTTATATATGTACCTTTATATTATACCGAGAAAAGAATGATTTACAAGTTAAATATATAAATTACCTCTGCTACTGGTCATGAAGGTGATGTTTTCTGTACACTTCATCCATGATTACACCCAAGGAATCTCCTGTTACCGAAGCCTATCGGCGCTGTCGTCTCTGTCCCAATTTCTGCGAGGTTGACCGTCTTGCAGGACAGAAGGGCCGATGCGGAGAACGTGCGACCGTTCGCATAGCTTGGTCGGGTTTGCATAAGGGAGAGGAGCCGCCGGTAACGGGTGAGCATGGCTCTGGGATGATCTTCTTCAGTGGTTGCCCCTTGCACTGCGCATACTGCCAGAACTACCAGATATCCAATACGGGCGAGAAGGGCTCGCCTGCGCTGGGGCTTGAAATCAGCATTGAGGAACTTGCTCAGGTGATGATGGGTTTGCAAGAGATGGGAGCTGCCAACTTAAACCTGGTTACCGGCACCCACTTCATACCCTCCATCATTGAAGCTCTGCTTCTGGCACGTGCGAAAGGCCTTACTTTGGATGTGGTGTGGAACAGCAGTGGGTTTGAATCGATTGAAGGTTTGACACTCATCGATCCGTACATCAATCTCTATCTCATTGATGTGAAGACCCTTGATGAGCAAGTGGGTGCGCAATTTTGTGGCCTGGCCTTGTATGCACATGTAATAAAGGGTGTTATGGAGTTCCTGAAGACGAAAAAGGCCAAAACAGGACTAGATGCATCAGATAGGTTGAGAGGGATGCTGGTGAGACATTTGGTATTTCCCGAGACCTTGGAAGCAACGAAAGAGGTATTGACCTATTTCGCTCATACACTGAAAGATCAGGCGTATCTGTCTCTGATGGTGCAATTTGAGCCACCGAAGGGAGACACTCACTTCCCTCCCATCACAGAAGAAGAGTACGAATCACTCTTGCTTCTGTTGGAGGATTTGGGTATTGAGGAGGGGTTCGTGCAGGAGCTGGGGGAAAACATTTCCTGGATTCCTGATTTCACCCAGGATAATCCATTTCCCGAATCATTTGCCCAGATCCTGCCGTACTTTCTTCAGCTTAAGCGTTCTCGCTCCCGATAAGGGTTCCCAGGAAGGGCCTGCCGTAGAGGATATCCATCGTGTTGGGAATATTCCTTCCGTCAGCACAAACTACCCGCATCTTCATCTTTTCAGCTCTTGCGCTGGCAATGGGATCGAAGGGAGTGCTCCTGCCAGGGGTCCAGTCATCACCGACCATAGTGCGGTACTCTGCCCATGTCACTGCATCCAGCGGCTTTGCATCAGGATTCTTCTTCGGGTCATCGGTATACACTTTGGCGATGTTGCTCAAATTGATGATGAGCTTGCCTTCAAACCGTTCTGCCAGAATGACTGCATCATTATCCGTGGAAAACCCAGGCTTCCAGCCTGCTGCTACCAGAACCTGTCCACGGAAGTTGATATGACCGGTGGGGTCGGTGACAAGGTTGTCCGTGCAGAGATCGGAAAGCATGGCTTTCACGAGCTGCCCGTTGAGATGGGTTGCCCTGATACCAAGCCAGTCCAGCTCTTCGTTGTCAATATCTTCCTTGATGGCGCGCATAGCATCCTGATAGACCCGTGCAGGGGCTCCTCCGCCGCACACCAATATGATTTTCCTGCTTTTATCCTCTTTCAGGTAGGTTCTCAGCTCCTGGTTCAACTGCTTCAAAAATGCAGAATCAACCTTGTCCGGTGCTATGATGGAACCCCCGAGTGAAATGACTGCTACGTTGTTCATTGCGTCCTCCGCCGGCTATCGTACCAGAAATATGGTCAACGCTCAATCGTTGTGATACACACTCGCAACGATCGAAAGCGTTGGTGAGCGAAGTATAGAGATGCGAAGGATATACATAGCTACTGAACATGAAATGTTGCTCCACACTCTGCAAGGGGAGGTTGATCTGTTCCCCCTGGGCGGACCAACAGAATGTCCACACGATGTGTTCCTTTGTTGAGGATGCTTTCCGGTACGGTGGTCTCAAACGGGGATTCCAAATACATGCTGTTTTGGCCGCCGACAATCTCACCTTGATAGCGTATGGCCAGATTGACACCGTACTGCTTGGTTGCTGCATCGTCGAAAGCAACCTGGATTGTGGCTGAAGATCCTTCGCTGATCTCCACCTCCTCTGTTTGTGGAAGCAACCTGTGCAAATTCCAGATGCCTTGTGGGGCATCGAAGGCGAGAATCTCAGTTTCAATATCAATTCTTCCCAAGGGGTTGTCGATATCCATTCCAGGCATCATCAGCAGATAGGAGATGGTATGCTTTCCCAAGGAAAGCAAATCCAGTTCGATCCAATCATAGTACGGGGAGGTGAGTCCTTCACTGTTGTAGTTCATGCCGAACATTTCCCCATCGAGCAAGGTGAGCATCCATGCTCCCATCTGCGATGCCGCATACGCATCAAACTCAATGGCAACGGAGAGCCCTTGGCCCTCAATGAGGGTAACTTCGGGTGTAGCTGGTTCCAGAAGAGTTAGCGTCCAATCGACAAGGCTGCTGTCAAAGTCCTGCTGTGTCTCCATCAGCGAGTCTGAGGACTCCTCTGTATCCAGCGGTATTAAGTACTCATACCGTACGGCTGCAAGACGGTTTGAGTCATCTATTGTTGCCACATATCCCTGTCCTTCGTCAAACCACGATTCCTTGATGAAATACCAGTCTGTACCGAGCAGAAAACGGTCTTCCCACGCTTGGGTATCTCTTTCCAATACTCCCAAAGCCTGCTCAAATAGGATTGCTTGTTGCTCCGTCTCAAAGCTGAAGGATGCTTGCATTGAGTTCATGACAACGCAATTTTCCAATGCCGCCGGCAATGTGCCGAATAGATATACTTCCTGATCCAGTACATATGCATAGTAGAATGAGGTGACTGAATACATGAACCCATCATCTTCCTGTACCTCGGTAGTGACGTCCAAGGAGTACCAGATACCTTCCCAAAGCTGGGAGAGAATGGAATCATCAAATTCTTGGACGCACAGGTCATAACGCAGGGATTCTTCGAGAGTCCGGCGCATTAGCTTCAGATTCGATTCTGAGATCATGACCTGCTGCGGATTGTCGTCATATTCATCTTGGGTGAAAGCTCCCTTCAGTTCGGTTGGGAGCGTTGCTTCTTCCTCGTATGCATATTCTATCGATTTGATGTGTCCTTGCTCATCCGTAGTGACAACCCACATCTCAATGTCGCCAAAGAATTCGTCACGAACGAAGTACCATTTTTGTCCTGTCCGGTAGTAGCCATCATGAAAGTACTCATCGTCTATGAGATAGAGCAGCGAGAGGAACTGTATTGCTTCCTCCTCGGTACGCAAGGTGAACCCAGTGTCAAGCGTGGAAAGGAATAGTTCGGAACAGAGAAATTCCTTTGGATTTTCGAAGCTGACCAAATTCTGTCCGAGGGGTACAAAGATTCCTGATGTTTCCAAGGCAGTGGTCCCATCGAAGAGCCCAATCGAAAGCGATGCTTGATAGACTATGGCTGAGGAGATGTCGGTGAAGGCCTTATTGTTGTATATATGTTCATAGCTGAAGTAGATTGCTGAGTCAAAAGCTTCTTGGACTTGATTGATCTGCGTGGCAGCCAATCGTGCACCCAGTCCCACGACCAACACCATGATAAGTACCCATCTCTTGCTTGTATGCATCGAATTCTCCCCAATATGGTAGTTCGAGAAGCATTGCCTTCCTCTTTATCAGTATCCGATAGGAGAAAGAGTAGCTGATTGTGTATATGGTATGGCTAAATGGAGCAGAATCCAACCCTATTGGTATGGCATATTGGGGAATTTGTCTATTTATTTACCAGTGTACGGGTATCCATCGCTATGGATCAGGCACAGCACCACAAGGATACGGATTGGTGATTATTGGATGGAATGGGAACTTGCATGGAGAAGGAAGAGCATCAAAAGGTAGAGCGCGATGGTTACAGCGATCGCAATGCCAAGGCTCAGATAGAATTGCATACCTCGATTCAACAGGAATGGGAAGATGAGGAAGAAGGCCAAAGAGGGGAGGACGAGATGGAAAATCGATTGGGAAAGATCGGCGATGGCCTTTGTTTCCGCCTTCTCCCAACGCATCCAGAGAATGGCCAAGAGCGAAGTGAGGGGTAACGAGGCTATGAGTGCTCCGAAGAGTGAGCTTCGTTTTGCCACCTCACTTACCGCCACAAGGATGAGCGCTGAGATGCCTGTTTTCAAAAGCAGATACAGCACATGCTACTCCTCGCTTGGCTGTACTTCCAGGATTTCGATCAGGTCCGTGGGCTCCAAGCGGAACGGGGAGCCAATCCCTTCGAAGAATCCATGGTCTTTGATGAAATGGATATGCAAATCAGTATAGACAATGGACTTTCCGCTTGTCTTGTTCACTACCATGGTGTTGATCTTTGCGTACATGCCAGGACCGCCAAAGGGAGAGGGAAGGAGCCCACGTACAGAATCGACCCGAACCTCAAAGTGTCCATCAACGGTGATGGGTTCCCCAAGGCCTTGCTCTCCTTCCTTCCTGAAGTATTCCATTCTGCTTGCAATGGCTTCCTTGGTCGTGTGGTGAGCGTGGATGGTATAGGTGTCAGCAGCAATGATATCCACCAACTTTCGGGTATCGTCCCCCAAGAATCCATCAAGGGTGATGACCCCTTTTCTCATATTTTGCTGTATCTTGTCGTACTCAGGTGTCTGTTTCACGCTTCACTCCTCCTTATGAGAATTTGTCGTAGAAGATGTTTTCGGGAAGTACGCCCAGCTCATTGAGCACATTGATACAAGCGTTGATCATGCCCGGGCTGCCGCACAGGTATGCTTCGCTGTTGTTTCCTTCTGTTGTCATCCTGCGCACCACATCGGTGATGAGTCCCACTTCCCCTTCCCAGTTGTCCTCTGGTTGGGGTTCGCTGAGCGCTGGGATGAAGGTGAAATTGGGCATCTTCTTCTCAAGTTCCCGCATCTCGTCGAGCAGGAAAAGATCACGTTTTGAACGAGCTCCGAAGAAGTAGGAAGCTTTGCGCGTAATTCCTTTCTTCTCCATGTCCAGAAGCATGGACTTGATGGGAGCCATCCCCGAACCTCCTGCAATGAAGATGATGTTCCTCTCCGTATCCCTGAGATAAAAGTCTCCATAGGGACCATTGATGGTAACCTCATCACCTTCCTTGAGGTGCTTGTGCACATACGTGGTGCATATTCCGTTCGGGACAAGGCGAATCTCCAGTTCCACCCGGCTGCTGTCGCCGGGAGGGGATGCGATGGAGTAGGCACGATAGACACTCTCATCTGTCAGCTCATACTCGGGCACCATGAATTGCACATACTGTCCGGCTTTGGGGGAGATCTGATCCGGCTCTTTCAGACGAAGGGTTATCTCCTTGATGTCATGGGTAAGGTCACGGATCTTCTCCACTACGGTCTTGTACTCCCGTACTGAGAAGAGCTCTTCAGGAATGACGATGGCAACGTCCGATTTGACCTTGAACTGGCAGGAAAGGCGAATTTGTTTCTTTTTCTCCTCCTCGCTGATCCAGGGAAGCTCGGTGGGAAGATACTCACCCCCTCCTTGTACCACCCGAACCTTGCACATGCCGCAGCTGCCGCGTCCCCCGCAGGCCGAGGGGATGAAGACCCCTTCCTGATTCAAAGCCTTGAGAAGCGGTTGCCCCCCCTTGACTTCCAGTTCTTTGGTCCCGTCATTGATCGATATCTTTACCGTACCGTAATTGCCGATGGTAGCATCGGCGATGACCATCAACAGAGCAAGGAAGACAGAGATGAGGCTGATGATCGCGATGCTGATCAATAGTGTTGTCACCATGCTGTACTCCTTAGGATAGGGCTATCATGCCTGAGAAACCCATGAAGGCCATTGCCATGAAACCGGCGATCACCAAGGTGATGGCAGGCCCCTCCAGGGCAGGAGGCACGTTTGCGTTCTTCATTTTCTGGCGAATGCCGGCCATTGCGATGATGGCAATGAACCAGCCGATCCCGCTTCCCAACCCAAAGAGGAGAGAGGTGAACAGCGTATACTCCCTGATGACCATGAACAGGCTTACACCAAGGATGGCACAGTTGACCGTGATCAATGGCAGGAAAATCCCCAGGCTCTGGTAGAGCGGCTCGCTGTAGCGCTCGATGGTCATTTCGGTCAGCTGCACGAAGGCGGCGATGACGATGATGAAGACGATGAAACGCAGATACTCCAGGCCGAAGGGAATGAGCAGGTATTGGTATACGAGCCAGTTCAACGGTGTCGTGGTGGCCATGACAAAGATGACGGCTACTCCCAAACCGAGGGATGTCTTGAGTTCCTTGGAAACCGAGAGGAACGAACACATGCCAAGGTAGTTGGTCAAAAGGATGTTCCCGGTAAAGATCGAAGCAAAGAAAATGGCGAAAGGCATCAGTGACTCAGTCATGCTTGGCCTCCTTCATGATGGTTTCGCGGATGACCCAGATGAGGATGGCAAGAACGAAGAAGCCACCGGGGGGCATGATCATGATCGACCAGTTGGTCCACCAGCTTCCCAAGATCCTGACACCCCACAGACTTCCCGTTCCCAGCAGTTCACGGACGAAAGCGATGGCCAAAAGCACATAGGCGTATCCAAGTCCGGAAGCCAAGCCATCCACCAACGAGAGCATCGGCTTGTTCTGCAAGGCAAAAGCCTCGACCCTTCCCATGATGATGCAGTTGGTGATGATCAATCCCACGTAGGGACCGAGCTGCTTCCACATCTCAGGATAAAAGGCCTTGAGCACGATGTCGACGATGATGACAAACGTGGCAATGATCATGGTTTCCACCATCATCCTGATGCGGGATGGGATGTGATTTCTGATGAGCGAGAGCGTAAAGCTCGAGAGCGCTGTGGTGAACATGACTCCCAGCGTCATGACCAGGGTGTTTTGCAACTTGTTCGTAACCGCGAGGGTGGAACAGATGCCAAGAATCTGGACGAACACGGGGTTGTTCTTCCCCAGTGGTTCAATAAAGGTTTTTCGTAGGGTGTTTTTGGCCATTTCACTCTCCTCTGATGATGAGCTTTGCATCATCTGCGGCTCGGTTGGTCAGGTTCAGGAAATACTCTGATGTTCTGGTGGCTCCGGTGATGGCATCAACCTCGTTATCCAAAGAGGCAGTTCCCTCTTCCACCATGGTGAAAGGAGCCTTTTTCCCACTGAACTGGGAAGTGAACCAGCTCTCTTCAATACGAGCCCCAAGTCCTGGTGTCTCGTTCTGGCTGACAATGGCAAGTCCGCTGAAGGTTCTTAGGTCCTCTTCCATACCCACCATGATGGCTATCGTTCCCCAAAGGCCGGGTCCTTGGAGAGGAATGATGTATCGGATGCCCTCAGGACCCTGGGTGGTGTAGTAGCCTTCTTCAACTGAAATCTTCTCATTGAAGGCTTGTTCGATGCCCAGGGTAGTGTTTTCAAAGGGAACTCCACCTGCCTGCAGTACGGCCCTGCGGGTGAAGGAGAGTTCATTCGCACTGGCTCTCTCCTGGGTCAGCAGGTAGAGGCCTGCGGTCAACAGAATGCAGAGGAATGTGACGATGAACATGAAAACCAGAGGATAGAGGCGTTCCTTGTAAAAGCTTGGTTGTGCGTTCATGCTGCACCTCCTTTTGCGGCCTTCAATTTCTTCTTGGCTTTAGCCCCCTTGAGCAGGGTATCAAGCAAGGGCGCAAACATGTTGGCCAGCAGGATGGCAAAAGTTACCCCTTCGATCCAGGTGGAAAAAGTCCTTATCAGGACGACCAGAATGCCGAACATCGCACCATAGATGTATCGGCCCGCATCAGTGGACTGTGAGGCGGAAACAGGATCGGTAATCATGAAGAAGGCGGCAAAGAGGAAACTTCCTGAAAGCAGTGCCGTAAGTGGATCGGGAACTGCAAGCAATCCACGTTCAGTGGCTATCTGCACCCCGCTTGCCCATAAGATGGTTTGCAACAGGAGAAATGAGACCAGGGAAGAGACCACAATCTTCCAGTTTGCAGCTTTCTTATAGACGATATACAGCCCGCCGAGGATGATCAGGATCGCACTTGTCTCTCCAAAACTTCCGCTGGTAAACCCAGTCAAAAGGTTCATGATCGGTTCAGTGCGAGTGACCAGCGGCGTAGCCGCAGAGACACTATCTGCTTGGCTGATCCAAGAGAAGAGCCCGGCTGGGAAATACCCAAGCTCGGTGGCATTGCCGACGAACTTGGCTGTCATGGGAAGGCCAAAACTGATATAGATGAATGCTCTTGCGGTAATGGCAGGATTGAAAATGTTTTTCCCGAATCCGCCGAAGATCATCTTGCCGAAGACAATACCGAATGCGATGCCTACTGCAGCAATCCACAGTGGTAAGGTCGGAGGAAGCGAAAGTGCAAACAGCGTGCAGGAGACAAAAAGCGACTCAGTGATCTTGAAGCCGTATCGCTTTGCCATCAGATATTCACAAAGCAGTCCGGTTGCCACGGTGACAGCCAGTACTGCAATGAATCGCCAGCCGAAAAAATACACTGCAGCAAGACAGAGCGGAACGAGGGCATACAAAACTGTACGCATTGCTTGTTGTTTTTGGATTTTCACGGTACCTACCCCTTGTATTTGTTCCAGTATACGGCATGATTGGTGGAAAGTAAAAAAAATCACGGTTGTTTTGTGTCTTTTAGCTCATGAAGAGGGCTTGAATGCAGTATGATGGCAGGGAAAGGGAAACGAAATGCAGTTCAATGAGAAACTCCACACTTTGACAGCTGCATAATCTGAACCACAACCCCAAAACCACACGCCAGCCACCCCAGGGTGGTTTTTTTGTGCCCATACCCCTAGGGTTTA